>Ga0206682_10002152_pt1 | contig 18363 bp, 15 predicted proteins | sample M240m12015metaG_FD_155444 | JGI IMG/M metagenome (GOLD analysis project Ga0206682, IMG submission 155444) | Ammonia-oxidizing marine archaeal communities from Monterey Bay, California, United States - M2 40m 12015 | ecosystem: Environmental > Aquatic > Marine > Intertidal zone | place: USA...
TCGGGATCGAGCTCGACTCCGACGAAGAGGGCGACGCCACCACCGTACGCGTCATCGAGAACGCGAAGAAGACGATGAAGGAGAAGCGAAAGGCGAAGGCGGCGAAGGCTTTCGCCAAAGCCGCGGCTAAGAAAAAAGCCGGAGAAGACCAAGACGCGGCGTCCGATTCGGAATCCGATTCGTCAGGCTCTGAGTCAGGCTCGGACGACGACGACATGATGGACGACCTCGTCGCGAAAGGCTTCGACCCGGACGACCAGACGTCGCACGCGCGGCTCGGCGCGTACGAACGCGGCGAGGCTGAGGAGTCGCGGTTGCGGACCGCGCTGGACGCCATGCTGGCGACGCCGCTGGGGATCAAGGCGGCGGGTCGGCTCGGCACGGCGAGTGTCAGGTACCCGAGCAGGGGTGAAGGGGGCGTGAAGCTCGCGCGGGACATGCGCGAGAAGGGCGGCGGGGGCGGGGACGCGGACGCGGGCGGGAACGCGGTGATGGGATCCGGCGGGAAAGTAGCCGCGGTGAAGATGCTCAAGGCGGGGAAATCGGAGATGGGCGCCATGGGAGCCGCGCCGGGCGGAGCGCGGGGGAAGAAGCGGCGCAAGGGTGGGCTCGCGGGTGGCGCGCGAGGGTGATTGGAGTCGAGTGGCGTTTAAACGGTTGTTTGTGATCGATTTTAGTCTACGTATTAATGTTGGTTCTAGTAGTATGCGGCCGGGCTCGTCTCGCCGTTGTTTTGCTGTTGGTGGTTCGCATCTCCGGGCAAGCGCTTGCGCCATCTTTATTCACGTGTGAGTTTTGGTCAAACTCGAACTGAAGGACCAGCCACGTGAAACTTCTCAAGCGCTTGCGCGGAGATAAGAAACGTAACTGAAGGGGGAAGAAAAGTCAACAGCAAAACTTCGGCGGGGCGAGTCGGGCGGCCTCCCGGGGCCGCGGCGGACTCGACTAAGATGCTGTTTGACGTTCACGGCGTGTCACATCGTGAGTGATGTAAACGTTTGTGGTCAAAATCACGCCGTGAACGAATAAACGGTGGAAATAAGCGCATATTTCATCTCAGGCGAGGCACCGCCGCGGCGCCGGGAGTAACTTTCCAGTGACTTTTTGCAGTCACGTCGTTTTCGTTGGTGATATGGTGGTGGTACATGATGATGACGATTTGTTGTGTGCGTCGGCCCCTGGTTATCCGACGAGGGGGAAGTACATGGCGTTGGAGCCTCGCCCCGTGGCGTCGTAGAGCGTCAGCTGGAGCACCGACACGTCCTTGCAGGGCACTGAATGCCTGGCGCACCACGATCTGAGCCATCCCGGGCAGTCGAAGACGTGGTGCATGGCGCTCGCCGACGAGCACGTGGGGAAGGTGACCCCCACGAGGTGCGTAATGAGCTCCACCGCGGTGTGGGATCCACCCACCGCCGCCGCGACGGTCGATACGATCCGCCGCGGGTCGTTCCGCGTCCAGCTGTGACTCGATTTCACGCACAGATCCCGCACACCGCAGCGATTTAGCCGCACGAGCATGTTGAGCTCGAGCAGCATGAGCTCCTTGCGCTCGTTCATCGGGTACGGGAGCGACTGAAGCATCGCGACGAGCTCCGTCTCGCCCGATATGCACGCCGCCTGCCTCGCCGCATCGCGGTTGGCGATATCCCGCTCCGAGCTCGCGGCGGCGAGGTACCCTTTTCTCGATTTCTTGGAATAATCCGTGGCTGAGACGACGGCCGAGATCGTATCGCCCGGATACCGCGGAAGGATGTCGATGTTCACGGGGAAATCCGCGAGCGGGTACTCGTCCTGCCTCCTCTTGATACCCATCGCGACAGGTGACCCGCCTCCGTGCACACACAGCCCCTGCGCGAACGGCGAAGTGGCGATGGGCGGATCCGACGGTTGGTTGCCCTTCAAAATTCCCGCGTTTTTCGTAAATCAGACCGTCATTCTTGAGTTAATTAGACACACTCTTAGCGCAACTGTCTCAATCGCCGCCGAAATCCGAATTGCCAGTTGGCCTTCGAAAAACTTTATTTTCCCGCCGAGCCTCGCGCCTCTCGGCACACGGTTCAGCGACCCGCGCGCCGTCATGGCGGGAAGAGGGGAGGCGTGCTACTTCCCCAGGGACCTCAACAAGGGTTCCTACGGCGGAGACGTGCACTGCTACCAGCAGTACCTGTCTCACAAGGGCTACCTGCTCGATGAGCCGACCGGGTACTTCGGCGAGAGGACCGCGACGGCGACGAGGCGGTGGCAGAGGGACAACGGCATAAGCGGCGACGACGCCGGCGAGTTCGGGGAGTGGTCGCGGGAGAGGTACGCGTCCACGCACGGGCTCCCGCTGCCCGGGGAAGGGAGGGTCTTCAAGGATGCCAAGTCCGACGAGGTACGAAATCGATTCTCTGAGATCATCTTCAGCACGGCGACAGCTGTGCGCGTCACATCCCACTCGCGTGTTCACCATTACCCGCGCATCGAACTTGACGCACTGACGCACCAATCATCACCCTCCACACTCCACAGAAAAACACGTGCATCGACGTGTGCGCCGAGTTCACGGGCATCCAGGACTGCCAGACCAGATGCGTGAGGGATGTGGCCGATAAGAAGCACGCGTGTCGGGAGGCGTGCCAGACCGCGTTCGGTACCGCGTGTGACCGTGCGTTCCCGGCGAGTGGCGAGGGCGGGTCCACGAACTTTAAGATCTGCCTGAGCTACCTGCAGACGAGCTGCGAGGACACGTGCAAGAAGTTCCGCGGTTGATGATGAGGAGGGACTTCGTAGTTGTCGACGAAATCAAATCTATTTTAGCCTAAAACACCTGCCTATGGAATCATCTCACTCCTCGAGGTTGATCGCGTTGCCGAACTTCTTGTACAGCTTCTCCTTCAGATCGGCCATCGCGGAGGTGATCTCCTTCTTCTCCTTCTCCAGCGCGGTCACCTCGGCGCCGACCTCGTCGAGCTGCGCCTGCAACATGGTCTCCGCGTCGTCGTTGTCGACGGTGACGAAGGTCTCGCCCACGCTGAAACGCACGGAGTCATCGTCGGCGATGATCAGCTCGTTGCTCGCCTCCTCCAGATCCTCCACCATTTTCTGTTCGTCGCCGATAGGGGTTTGGGATGAATGTTTAGCTACTGTAGTAGAGACGACGGCGAGAACGAAGTTTTGGCAAAGTCAACTTGGAGGATCTAATCTTTCGGTTTGTGGAATCGCGGGGGCACTGCACTGTACGTACCGACTTGGCCTTGAGCTCGGCGTTGACCTCGTGCAGGCGGGTGTTGAAGCGTCCGAAGGCGCAGATGTGCTGCTGATCCTCCCAGGTCACCTCCTCGGCTTTACCCTGCAGGTTAGGGGACGGAAGGGAACGAACGGGCGGAAGATCAGCGTGGGTTGGTTTGAAACGGTGGGCATTTGAAGGCGGGTTGGACCAATGGATCTAAACAACGATGTGGGTCCAACTGATGGGCTTGTTAATTATCGCTAGGAGGACGTGATACTCACAGCCATGTCGTCTCTCTCTCCGTCGTGTCGACACTCGGCGCAGATCGGCGCGAGGTTTTGTGGAGACGGGCGTGCAGATTTGAGGAAACTTGAGCACAGTTTCGATCGAGTGACAGTGAATTTGATCGGGACTTGATCGATGAGACGATCGAGATTCCTATCAACTGTGAAAATTTGATAGGTGAAAATCAACAGGAATATATTTGCAGAAATGTCGTTGAAGGCAATGTCAGTTTCAACTGTAAAACACAAGAGATCCATTGGGCAATGCCCGCGTAGGTTCAAATCCTGCCGGTGACGGAGTAAATACACTGAGTATATCACAATTACAGCGTTTATTCAGTGCTTGTCACTGTGTCCGAGCGGTTAAGGAGATGGACTTGAAGGAGGTCGGTCTGTGGTTCGATACCCAGAGGCCCCACTTTTTATTTATTTATTTATTTATGAAGCACGCACATGGCTCCGACGTCCTCCATGTACGCACTGATGGAGTCTTGCATCGTTTTTAGATGTCTGGGGGCGTCCACGAGCAGGCGCATATCGATACGGAAAAATCTTTTGGCGTCTCGTTGACAAAGCTATCGCCTAACATGATTTCACAGAGGTCCACCGCATCCGTAGCAGTGTTTCATCCCCGGGATTGGCGCGAGATCGATGTTGCACGTGGGGCACGTCTTGGCCACAGCCGCCGCGGCAGTCCCGGCAGCGACTCGATTATTTGCACCAGCTGCAGACTCGCTGGGTTCCCTCTCCGGGATTTGCGGCTGGTCCCGCCGCCGCTGAGCGGTTTGATCCTTCCCTCCTCCACCTCCAGCGGCGGCTAATATAGCAGCACCTCGCTTCCCCGTCATCGCGAACGTCCCCTTCTTGGGCGCGAGCGCCATCTTCGTCCGTTCTCTCCTATCTTTTCTAAACCGCATCTTCTCCAAAAGGTCGGTATCGTCGGCTGCTGCGACTGCAAAATCGATGTGCTGATGCGAACTGGTGCCACTCTTGCTGGGCCTCTCGCCGCCTGAGTCCGCCAACGCAACCTCGCGCCCATCGCCGTCCGCGTCGTCCTTTCCATCCTCTCCGCCCTCAGTGGATGCGAGATTCCTGGCGGTGCGGAGCGCCCAAGGCAAAATATCGTTGCCCGCGGCGACGTCGGCGACTGTCCTGAGCAGCACTCCCGTGAGGAAAGGGTACTCATCATCCGCTGTGTTGTCAGCCTCATGCCGCTGCATGAGCACGTCGAGCATCTGGTGGATAGGAGGCGGATGCACGCCGCCGTCGGCGCCGTACCCCTTCGCCACGTCACCGCCGGAACGACGGGCGCTCTTACTGGAAGGCGTCGGCGCCGGGGAGGTGTCCTGGCTCAGTCTCACGCTGCGACGCCTGCTCCTCCCCTTCGTGGTGGTTTCATCGTCCGTCGCGCCGGCAGCACCCGCCATCAGCGCCGTCGGTAGCGACATGTTAACATCCATCATCGCCACAGCCTTGAGCGCCTCTTCACCGAGATCCGCCCGTGTCGCCGCGGAGTCATTCTCGTCGTCAAGACGGCTCCCGCCTTTCTTCTTGGCGCCCTTGCCGCCTTTAGCGGCGCGAGCGCGCTTTCTCCCGCCGCTGCCGTTGGACGTCGTGGTCATCTCGCTCACCTCCACGCTCGTGTTCGTCGCATCTGCTGATTCAAACTTGGAGAAATCCACCGAACAAGCCGAGGCCTGTACCAGCGCTCGCCCGAGCAGAGTCGGAAACGAAGCCAGCGCCGTCGCCAAAAAGCCTCCAGACCCATCCGCATACAGCATCAACACCGGACCGTTAGCGTGCGGCGCAGCCGGTGCCAGAGGACTTGCCGGTGCCTTCCCAGCAGCTGATTTACCGAGTGAGATCCGAACGATGAACGCGGGTGCACGCGCGGGTGGCACGGATTCAACCACCGAGGTCCAAGCTCGCAACACACCGTCGCGGGCGGCGGTCGCCCTTCTTCCCTCCTCGTCGGCGGCACCCGCGCCGTCCTCGGCGGCAAATCTCAGCGCCGGACGCGAGGATAGATGCGTCGGAGGGATCACCTCCAAACGGACCACCTCCAACAGGAGCATGTCCCCCTCGACCCTTCGAGACGTCGATGGCTGGGAAGTGGAAGGTGCGCCGGAGCCTCGAGCCGAAAGACTCAAGCCGGGAAGCGCCGTCGCATCTCTCCTGCCTCCAGCCGCCGACGGCACCAGCAGGGACCCTCGCCATCGCAGACCCGGGTCGATACCCAGCATCGACGCACCCACCGTGGACCCGCCTCGGAACAGCGACGCCTCCAAGCCCGCACGTGCCGCGACTGCTGATATCATCGGAGGTATCTTAGTCGAGGTCCTCTTCGGCGCCAGCGCGACGACGGAGCATCTCGCACCCGCCGCTCTCGCCGACCTCAACACACCCCACGCCGCCACCGCCTCGCCGGGCCATTCACCCACGTTCTCGCCACCACCCGCACTTCTCTGACTGCCCGTGATGCCGGTATCGGATCTCACGCCGGCTGTGATCCACACCACGTCCGTGTACCCAGATGGCTCCGCCTTGATTAGACGCAGGGCTCTCGATGCAGCCTCTGCGTGGGTGGTCGCCGTGAGCTCGTCATCGTCGTCGTTGGTATCGCGTGTGCACTTGGATGCCTTCGTGGCCATCGTCTCGATCGCATCGCCGATACGCGTACCTTCGACCCATCGCTGGTCAGATCGTGTCCCGTCTGGGTCCTCGATGGCGCCGACGTCGGGCCACCAGCTGCAGCACGCGAACTTCGCCGGTGGCGCGCCGAGGCCGACGTCGCCCCATCCCGCGTCGCTGCCGGACGATACGCACGCCTCACGCGCGCGATCGAGCGCCTCCACCAGTCTCTTCGATGTGTACTCCTCGTGAAGCGTCGCCTGTGGTTAGATGAGATGGGGGGACGGGTGGGGAGGGTCAGATCGGGTCGGGGGTGCCCGTTTTCGCGCGTAAAATGCGATCGAGGTGGTTCGGCGGGTTTGACGCGCCTTGTCTACATCTCCCAGGCTGCCGAGGTTTCCGGTCGACGCGCCGTCGCCGCCGTCGACCCTGCACGGGCCCACGAGCAGCATCACACGTCGCGACGCCATCGTGCCGCGGCGGCCAACACGTGAAACGCGGACTGACGAGGAGGTATATTTATTGGCGTTCTGCTCTCGGCCCCTCCCATAAAAAGCCACGACAGAAAAAGCCACGACAGAAAGCTACGACTCCCTCACAAACCGCCCGCGCACCATGCAGCTCGGGAACGGCGTACATACGCTCGATGCGTACCGACCAAGCTTCGATCCGCACTCAGATATCGCGACCGTGGTGTTCTCCCACGTGCAGTGCGTCAAGACGCGCGCCAGCCTGGCGAAGGTCAGCAAGCTGTGGAGGGACGCCTCAAAACCTACCGCGGCGTACCCTCGCTTCTTCGATCTCGAGGGGTTAGAGGGCGAGCTCGCCGACCGCCTCCTTCGTGTCCTGGATGTCTATCGTGTGCGATCCCTGGAGAAGCAGCGGGCCTTGGAGCTCATAGGGGTGCACAAGGACCGCCTCTGCGAGTACGCCTGCGTGCAAAGGAACTTCGAGGTTCTCAAGTGGGCTCGCAACGAGCTCAACCTTCCGTTGGAGCCGTATCCTGCTGAGCCCGTGAGCGACGACGTCCTCGTGTTGCGCATGCTACGTACAATGTGCCCTGAACTGCAGAAGAGGTGGCCGGTGGACACAGAGCCGGAGGAGTGGGTTGGGGTGACAATGGATCGCGGCCGAGTGGTGACGCTCGTGCTGCAAGGGTTCGGCCTGACCGGAGCGGCTGAGATTGGGCGCCTGAGTGCGCTGAGGCAGTTGATTCTCTACGACACTCAGCTGACGAGTGTGCCAGCGGAGATCGGGCAACTCACGTCGCTGAAGTGGTTGGACCTCGGCAGCAATCAGCTGACGAGCTTGCCGGCTGAGATCGGGCAGCTCACGGCGCTGAGGGAGTTGGACCTCTACAACAATCAGCTGACGAACCTGCCGGCGGAGATCGGGCAACTCATGTCGTTGGAGAAGTTGGAACTCTTAAACAATAAGCTGACGAACCTGCCGGCGGAGATCGGGCAACTCGCGTCGCTGGAGTGGTTGGACCTCGCCAACAACAAGCTGACGAGCCTGCCGGCGGAGATCGGGCAGCTCACGGCGCTGAGGGGATTGTACCTCAACAACAATCAGCTGATGTGCATGCCGGCGGAGATCGGGCAGCTCATGTCGCTGACTGAGTTGTACCTCAACGACAATAAGTTGACGAGCGTGCCGGCGGAGATCTTGCAGCTCACGTCGCTGAAGGAGTTGGACCTCGGTCAAAATCAGCTGACGAGCGTGCCGGCGGGGGTCTTGCAGCTCACGTCGCTGAAGGAGTTGGACCTCGGTCAAAATCAGCTGACGAGCGTGCCGGCGGAGGTCTTGCAGCTCACGGCGCTGACTGAGTTGTCCCTCCACGGCAATCAGCTGACGAGCGTGCCGGCGGAGATCTGACAGCTCACGTCGCTGAGGGTGTTGTACCTCAACGACAACAAGCTGATGTGCGGACCCGCTGCGATATGCGAGCTGAGGGCGGCAGGCTGCCGCGTGTATCTGGATGACGCTGTGACGTATGACATACGCTCTTACATGCACGCGCACGGATGACGGCGTGACGGTGGACGAGTGATCGCGGCACTTCTCAGAGATTAATCACGTCGAGCTACGAGTGGGCGACGCACCACGTAAAACATCTCGCCCCTCGGCATCCTACGCGTCTCTTTTCAATGCAACGTTTCAATTTGATACTAAGATTACGCGCTCACCCGTGATGCGAAAAGAACTCAAAGTCCGGGTGTATCACCTTCAGCCTCTTCAACCACGAGAACGCCCCGTCCGTCATCATCGCCAGCCAGTCAGCCACCTCCTTCGCGTGCCACATCTCCCCGCGGAGCTTGTAATAGCTCAGCCCGAACGCGCGCAGCGGCGTAGGCGAAGCACTCGCAGTCGACACCCCTTCTCCTTCACCCTCCCCCGCGGGCCCCGACGCCGCCTTCTCCGCGCGCGTGCGCATCACCCGCTCGCCGTGTGCGCTGATGGGCGGCGGCGAAGGACACCCGACCGCATCGATCCACGCCTCGCTCCTCGGATCCTCCTCCTCCTCGCCGGCGGCTTTCTCTTCATCAGTTTTCTTCTTCTCGGCGCCTTGCACGCACCCGTGCGCGGTGGACAGCGCGTGATACGTCAGGAAACACGCGCTCAGATCCCGTAGTGACCTACCGGTTGGTATCCGGTAGATCGGGTACCACGCCACGCTCATCCACGAGCTCGGGTGCAGGTCATCGGAGCGGATGGATGCGAGTTCGGGATCTGTTTCCGCGAGCCGGGCGACTGTGTCCGATAGGGGCGCCCTGCTGTAGGGCGACGCCTGCTCCATGAACTGGAACTTGAGTGACCGGCCTGGGATTTCCTCGCCGGTGCGTGTGCGCTCGCCGAACCCCGTGTTCACCGGCTTCTCCTTCTTCGTATCCTTGTCCTTCTTCGACTCCTTGGACTCGGCGCCCGCGTCGTCGTCGATGGGCGCGTCGACGAAGATCTGGATCCCTGACAGGAACGGGACGTAGTACTGGAAGACCTCGCCGTCGCCCTCGGCGCCGTCGTCGTCTGCGTCCAGCACCAGCGGGACCTCCACGCCGTACGCGCTCCACTCCTCGAACGACGCCCACAGGTCACCCAGCGCGAAGTGCCCTTGCGCGGTCCCGGGCACGATGGGCACGGTGGAGACCACGAAGGATTCGGCGTTGCTGATTGCCGGGCCGTGGTGATGGCCGGGCCCGTGCGGCTGCGTGGGTGTGGTGGGCGGCGGCGCGGCGGAGACGCTCGCGCCGTGGCCGAAGGGGCACCCGCCCTGCTTCACCGGGGTGACTTCCGGGCCGCTATCCGTCGCAGCCATCGTCGTTGCCGTCGTCCTCCTCTCGCCCTTAGGAGTCTGGCGCTCGAGGTGCCGGTTATCTTCAAGATCTTCAAGATTTGTGCCGACGAGATCTCTATTTCCTGTCAAATAACGCGACTATTTACTCTGTGCAGACCTGAAACACTAATGAAAAACTCGACAAAACGTACATGTATCCAGTCACACCCATCAATCCCGAGAAGCCGTTGTAAACTTGCAAACGAAGTTCAACACCAGACTCGGTGTCCGCGCCCTGACACACGCCGCCCGCACCCAGGTACCGCGTCTCACCAGCGTCGCCGCCAAGATGTCCGGCGCGCTGTCCAAGATATCCAAAAAGTACAACAAGAAGGAGATCTTCTCCCTCAAAGCCGTGTTCGACGAGGCGGACGCCGACGGCAGCGGAGAGATCGATTCGTCCGAGCTGCGAAAAGCGCTCAGCAAGAGCTCGCTCAGCGCCGCGGCGGTGGACATGTTCAAGGCGCTGGACAAGGACGGGAGCAAGCGCATCGGCTTCGACGAGTACCTCAAGGTGCGTCATCTCTCGTAATTTCCGACACACGGGACCTGGCGGCAGACTCACGCCCGCCCGACTTCGAGGGGCGTTTTTGGAATTCACATTTTATTTTCCTCCACGCACTGACCGAGTCTAATCACGCACTCGCAGGCGTATTACAAGTTCGCGAGCCCCGCGGAGATCAAGGAGCTCATGCTGTGGGTGTACCCGCCCAAGGAGGAAGAAGCGGTCCCGGAGAAGAAGCTCAGTGCGTCGCAGCTGGCTGAGATTAAGAGCATCTTCGTGCTCTACGACGCCAACTGCAACGGTTTGTTGGAGAAGAAGGAGCTGTTCGAGGCGTTGACGGCGAGCGGGTACGACGACGACGAGATCGAGGAGATGTTCGAGGAGTACGACCAGGACGGGTCGCACGCCATCGACTTTGACGAGTTCTGCGCCATGCTGGAGTCCTCCTACCTCGATTGACCACGACGAAACATGTCCTCGGATGTGATGGTTTATTTTCGACCGGGGCCGGCGGTGTGTAGAACACGCGGATGTTTGAGAGGTGAGGGACCTTGGGAGTGGCCGATTGGTGTCCCGGGGTGGCGCGTGACGTGTAGGGGACGTTGTTAGCGCGCGTGTACATCGTTGTAATAGAATAGGAGCCGGGCGGTCGGGACCGGCGTCGTCGAGTGTTGACTTTCCTGGTCAGAGCCAGAGCCACCACTGCGAGCCAGTCAGCAGGTTTTACACTCTGCCATCCATTTCGCGAGGCGGGTTCGGACAGGTTTGGCTTTTGGAAGTCGGACGGGGTCGAGCGTTGCGAGGGCGGCAGAGACGAGGGCGCCCGGCGAGGGTCGATCGCCCCGGGTTCACGCGCGCGCGGCACTCGCATCGAACCCGCGCTGAGCGAAGCGAGGGTGTCGGATCCATCCACCGCGGCGCCGTCGGTCGTCGGGCGGGGGCTTGACCTAATCCGTCGTCCGCGGGAGACCACTGTTAGAGAGGGGAGAAATGAACGACCGCGGCGTGGACGGCGTGGAGGAGGCTCCGTCGACGCCGACGTCGGCGACGCCGGATCTGAACAAAGGGGTGTCGTGGGGGGATATTCACCACGGGCAGGATCTCACGACGGTGCGGGAGTTCGAGCCGAGCGAGGCGAGCGACTCGGACGAGGATGAGTACGGGCGGCCGAGGAGCCGGAAAACCCCCACCGGGGGTTGTTGCGCGATCCAATGACGCAAATGGAACCCTCAGCGGACCTTCCCGATCCGGAATGGACGGCGGGAACGCCCGAGGCCGCGTCGCGCGCGCCCGGGCATGTACTCTATCACACAAGTAGGCGAAATTGATTCCTCGAGCGGGAGCCCGCGGGGCTCCCCTCACAACCTTAGCGGCGGCCAAGCGAAGTGCTCTTTATTATTACAGATGCGGTATTGGCGTACAAGTAGTTCACCGCGGCGTCGTCGCCTCACTCACGCCGCGCGTCCCCCTGAACGCCCCATGGCCTCCTCGAGCAGTGTCCCCGCGCGTCTGCTCTCCTTCCACGCGTGCCTCGCGCGCTCGATGGCGTCGCTCGCGGCGTCCATCTCGTCCGCTGTGAATCGATTGGTCGCCAAGGGACCCGGCGCGAGGATGTTCACGACTTCGTCCACCTGCCTCTCCACGCCGGTCTTCTTCGCGACGTTCCCGGCACCGCCGCGGGCTCCTCGGCGCAGTGCGCCGGCGACCGACGACGCCATGCCGATGACTCGAGATAACACGCCCGACATCGACGACACGGGTACTATACTGTCCTTCGTCGTCGGAGTCTGTGTAGCTCAGACTCTGACCAGCGGCCCGTCCGTGCTCCAGTCGCGAACCTTGCGTCCCTTGGCGATGCCCGGGACGTCGTTGCACGCGTACTTGTCGCTCTCCAGACTCGGTCCGTCCAGCCGCAGGCGCACGTACCAGCCGTCGGCGCGCTTCTCGACCTCGTGCGTGCGCTGACGAACCCCCGCGGATTTTATACCGTCCGGGACCAACTTCCCGGTCGTTTCGTCGAGCTTGGTGGAGCCGTAGAGCTTCTCCCCGGACTCCAGGGTGACCTTGTACAGGTGCCACGGGCAGGACAGGCACGCGCGGCCGCCCACGTCCTCGATGTCGCCGATACCGAGCGGCCCGCCCGCGTGGTAGCACAGCGAGTCGAGGCAGTACACCTCGCCCCGATGATTGATGAGACTCACGTGCCTGTCACCCAGTTGCACGTGAACGCGGTCGCCGTGCCTGCGTAACTCGCCGAGTTCGCACACCTTCACGAACGGCCGCACGCCACCGGGAGTTATCGGATCCGCCGTCTTTCACCGCCCGACCGGCGCCACGAACACAGGCGCGGTGTGGAATGCCAAATCTTCCCCTACTAGGGTTGGTCCTCAGAAGAAAACGACTCGCTCGCTTGCAAACAATCATATAACACGCGAGGGTGCGCCCAAACGAGACCGCTCGGTCCGTGCGGCGCCTAAGACTTAAGTAATGGTATAAATTCACCGCGTTCACATCCTCCTCCACACCACCTCGAACGCGTCTCACAGAATCTTCTGCTTCCGGGCGTACCTCATGATGGCTTGGAAAATGGCGCCGATGCCCGAAAAGATGAGAAAGCACGTCAGGTAAAACGCGGTGATGGACATCTCCAGGCAGGACCTCAGGTTCATCCCGAAGATGCCCGTGATGAGCGCGCCGAGCGCCGCCGCGAACGTCGCGATGCTCAGCGTCAGCTCCAGCTTCGACACCTCGTACCGCCTGGACGAGAGCGAGACGCTGATGGACTCTTCCAAGTCGCGCGTGTTCTCCAAAAGCTGCTCAGCCGCCGAGTGCACCGTCTCCGTCTGCTGCAGGTAATACTCGATGAGGTTCTCCACCTCCTCCTCCTCGTCCTCCTTCTCCTCCTCCGTCTCCGCGGTGGACGAGATCGTAAAGTCGGTTATGTCGTCGTCGTCGTCCAGGGTGTCCAGCAGCACCTGCCGCACCGCGCCCGCCCTAGAGTCCAACTCCACCAGCGACTGCTTCGTCAGCCGAAGCTCCTCCAACACCGCGGGGTTGATCGACGACTGCAGGCGTTTACTCACCTGCCTGCACCGCTCCTCGCAGAACTCCATCTTGGCGTACAGCTGCGACGTCGTCTCCTGCAACGCCGCCTCGACAACCTCGAGCTCGAACGGGATCGGAGCGCCGCCCACGCCGCCGGGGGTCTCGTCCAAGTCGTAGTCGCTCTTTTTGTCAACCGACGCATCCGCATCTGTGGACCCGCCCGATCCGCCCGATCCCACCCCCGATATCTCGTGCCCGTTCTCCAGCTCGATGCCCCGGATGGGTCCGTCGTCGTACGCCAAACTCCTGTCCGACACGCGTAAGCCTTGTTCACGCCGCGAGTTTTTCTGTCGCTGCTCCACCGCGGCGAGGAAGCGCCGGGCGGTGGCGGTGTCGGGTTCGAATAAAAGGGCGTGGTCGGGTCGGATGATGACTCGGACGCCCAGGTTCACCAGGATGGTCTGGTCGTTGACGAGCAGCGCCGGGGTGTTGTTGGTCTGCAGCAGCGACGGATCGATGCGGCGGAGGTCGCGCGGGGTGAGCTCGGCGTCGCGCAGGAGCGCGCGGCGTGTGAGCTGTTGTTCCGTCTGCGTGCCCGGGTTTTCGGTGGCGCTCTCGCTGTTGATGCGCATCACCTTGTAGGGCTTGGGCGGGGACACCACCGTGCCTTTCTTCTTCTTTTTTGTCCTCCCGTTGGTGGTGGTATCCATGCTGCCGCCGCTGATTCCATTGATGCCGTTCACGCTCACGGGTTCGGTCGGTCTGACGGATTCCTCGAAGGGGTAGTAAGGGTCCTCGTCCGCCTCCATCGGATCGTCTACGGAGATGCCGCCGATGGGCATCGTGGAGATGCCTTCGAAATCGCCGGATCCCATCACGCCGCCGCCCATCACGACGCCGCCCGCGATGGCGGCATCCTCCATCACGGCCGTGTTGTTGTCGGCCACATCGTTCTCCTCGTCGGACACGTCGGACGCCGCGACGTTTGAACTCGAGTTCGGCCGGGCGACACCCGCGAGGATCTTCCACACGCGGTTGCCCTTTACCGATCTGCGTCTCAGCGCGGGTCGTGAGTAGCCGATGGGTTTGAACGCGGGCATGGTGTCGCCGTCGGTGGATGACACCCCGAAGGATGTCGGGTCCACGTCCGCGCTGCCGATGGACATGTACCCCGCCAGTGAGTTTGGTGATGGATCGGACGACTTGCCCATGGCTCGAGCTCGTTGCGTGTTGGTCCTCTTCTTCTTCTGCGCGTCTCTGGTTCGTCGCCGTTGCGCCTCCTCGCCGGAGTCGTAGCCGGCGCCGTCGTCGCCGGCCTTGACGCCCGCGGTGAGATCATCGCCGCGCCGCGCGTCGGCGTCCTCGGCGATGCGGCTGGGCGCGCGTTGGCCCCAGGACGCCGGTCGGCTTCGCGGAATGAGCCTGCCGCCGAACGGAGACGAGGGCGACGAGGGGAGCGCACGGGCGAGGAGGCCCGCGCCCTGTGATCGGGCCCGCGGGATTCGCGGGGCGATCGGGGTTGAGACCGCGGCGCACGCCGCGGTCGCCATGGCGCGAGTGGTTGCCTTCAAGCCTGCGGTAGGATGCGGAGGGCGGGGACGGGACGGTCAGTTTGGCTTGAGAATTCCCAAGGATTCGACCGGTGGTGTGGGCTCCAACGGTTTGGCGACCCGGGCGGCCCGGTGCTCGACCCGCGCGTGACGCGTATCGCCGCCCGTCGCGTCGACACACATGTGCCGCGGGAGTCGAGTCGCCGGGCCGCGGGTCGAAACCGGCGTGTCCTCCCGGGCGTGTCCACCGGGCGCGTGCCAAAGCGCGTGGGAGAGCGCGGCGGGAAGAAAAAACGAGCATCGCCCAACCGCCGGCCGAGATCACGCCCGCGCGGAGAGGCGACGCCGGCGCGTGACGCGGAGCCGAGGACGGGATGTGCACTCACCTCGCGGGTACGTACGAACGTTCCTCGCGCGTTTAGGGCGAACGGGTGTGCGTCTCGCGTGTGCCGCCGCGGTGTAGCACCGGTGGCTGGGGAAGCTCTCTATCTCGCCGTCATCTCAAGATATCTTTTGACAACTCATCACATCTATCCGGACGTTCGTGAGGAACAAAACACATAAGATCTTAGGAGTAAATGTGCAAATACGAGTGTTTTCAAAACACCATGCGCATTTCAGTCATCATCTCGCTTGTTATTCACGGTTTCCGATGATCTCAAGCCGAATTTTTTGAATCCACAGATTCAAAGTTCCCAGCTCTGCGCCTCCCCGCGACCACTACGCGCGCGCAGGTCGCAGACCCGCACGCCGCGAACTCACCCCGCGCGACCGTACCCCCGGTGCGCGCTGCCTCGAGCCCAACACTCGAGACCACACGACAGCTGTGCGCCAGGCCCCGGCGGATCTCACAGCCAGCCTTTGAAAAAGAAAGCACGCGAGATGGCGACGGTTGACAAGGAGAAGACCGCGGCCGAGGCGACCGCGCTGTTCGACCAGGGCATCGCCAAGATCAAGGCCAACGAGATGGATAATGCCATCGAGCTCCTCGGCAAGTGCCTCGAGCTCCGCACCGCCGCCTTCGGCGAGAATGCCATCGAGACCGCGCAGGCGTACCACAAGTACGGATGCGCCCTCTTCTACAAGGCGCAGGACGAGAACACCGTCTTCGGGGCGCGCGCGCAGGAAGCCGCGGACGCCAAGAAGGAAGCCGACGCCGCCGCGAACGACGCATCCGACGAGGGCGAGGACGTCGGCGACGACGACGACGCCGACGATGCGAGCGCCGAGAACGCCGACGCTCCCTCGACGGATGCCGACCCCGAGGAGGGCGAGAAGGAGGAAGGCGCGCAGCAGGACGACATGGAACTCGCGTGGGAGATGATCGAGTGCGCGCGGCTCATCTACGAGACGGAGATGGACGACCTCGACGGCGATACCTCCGGCGGCCACCCCATCGACCTCGCCAACGTCTACGAAATCCTCGGCGACATCAACACCGAGGCTTCCAACTTTAAGGAATCCCTCGACGATTACTCCAAATGCCTCGCGCTCCTCGAAGCGCACGTCGACGAAGACGACCGCCGCATTGCCGGCGTGCTGTGCTCCATCTCCGTCTGCCATCAGTTCGATTCGGAACCCGACGCCGCGCTCAAGTGCGTCACGCGCGCCATCGGCATCCTCAACGCGCGGCTCAAGCGGCTCAAGTCCTCGGACGAGAACGCGATCGCGGCGGTGGAAGCCGCGCCGCTCCCGGCGGGCGCTAAGCGCCACGCCGATCCCCTCGCCGTCGCCAAGGCTGAGCTCGAGACGATCGAGGCCACCATCGGGGACCTCGCCGCGCGAGAGGAGGAGCTCCGAAGCGTGTGCTCCGAGGACGACGCGACGCGCGAGCAGATCAAGAAGGCGTTCGCGGCCATCGGCGGCGGCGCCCCCGGCGGCGAGGCGGCGGCGGTCAAGGCCAACGCGGATGGAAGCGTGGAGACGATCGGGTTCGACGCGCCGAAGACGTCGAACGCGCCGGTGACCAACCTCGGTGTCGTGGGCGGCGGGAAGAAGGGCGCGCCCAAGCGGATCGTCATGCAGCCGGCGGCGGCGGCGGCTCCCGCGCCGGAGGGATCCGCGAATGCCGCGGCGGCGGCGGCTTTCGCAGCCATGAGCAATGCTCCCGCGGCTCCCGCCGCTCCGAGGCGGTCGCTGGAGGACATGATGGGTCCCGCGGGGGGCGAGAGCAACGAAGGGTTCGGCGCGCCGAAGCCCGCCGAGGCTAAGAAGGCGAAGGTTGAGGTCGCGCCCGTCGTCGCGGCGGCGCCCGTCGCGGAGGGCGCGGGGGGTGAGAAGGAAAACGCCCCAAACGGTTGCCCGCAGCAGTGAGACTTGCGATGAGGAGTGATTTGCGATGAGGAGTTATTTGCGATCGATGCCAAACACGACACTAGCCGACGATCGCCGTCGATGTTGATACAGGGAAATGCATGCTACCACTACGAAGAGTCCCCGGCGCCGCTCGTGTTCTTTCCTCGTCTCTTCGTCGAGCCCTTCGCTTTCGCCGCTTTCTCTCGAGCCTCCGCCTCCAACTCCTCCTTCTCCTCCAACGCGTCCAGCCGCCGTTCCTCCGCGAGGTACTCCTCCAGCGTGGGTATGTCCATCTGCCACCGGAAGAAGTTCTTCATCCAGTGCGGCCCTTCGTCCTTCCCCATGAACAGCCTGTACAGTCCCAGGAACCACACGCAGAAACACGCGCACTCGAAACAAATGTCGAAAATCACCCGAGGCGTGAAAAACTCCTCCCAGGTGTCCACGTCGCCGCTGAACGCGCAGTGCGTCTTGAACGTGACACTCACCACCAACGGGTGGCCACGTCCCACCTCGACGCTGTGCTCGGTGCGGACCTCGCGAGTCACGATGGACGTGGTCCAATTCACCAACCCGCGAGACAGAAAAAACGCAGACGTCCTATTCCTCGGACTCGATGCGTTAAACGCGTCGCCACCAGCCTCCACCAACTCGCCTACGTCACTCGACATCAAAGCCTCCACCACAGCCTCCGCGTCCGACCCGTGGGGTATGCCCGGCGCCAGTGGATCATGCGGGAGCCGCGCGATGACGGCGATGTCGTCGAACATCGTCCTATTATCCGACCCGTCGCCGGTTTGTATCGTGCGAGCCTGCGACATCAACGCCGAAGCCGCAGCCTCGCGCCGGGCGCACGTCCACTGGAGTTCGTCGAAGTGGACGACGACCAATGTGACGTTCTTGCGGCCGACTGGGACGCGCGTGATGTAGTGGTCCTTCGGCGGGCCGGTGGTGCGGACACCGTCCGTGTGCGCGCAGGATCCGTGTGGGTCACCCGCGGCGCAGACTTTGTCTGAGTCGTCGTCGCTCGCGTCGCACGAGTCTTTGGATTGTTCGCATTCTTCGGTTGATCCCGTCGCGTCCGGGGCGTCGTCGCGCGGGTCGCGTGGGCATCGCGTGCTCGGGAGAGGGTACGCGAGCCGCGCGTTGTCCACGCGCGTGAGGTTCGCGCTCGGATCGAGCGTCAGCATCAACCCGTGGTGCGCCATCGCGACGCCCTTGTCCGCAGGTCGTTCGTGAAGGTACTGCCGAACCTTCGACGCGTGCGCCGGGAGCAGTTGCACCTCGGCGGACAGCATCTGTCGAACGGCGCCGCACCCGTTGGTACCGGAGACGTCCACCACGTCAGCCTCGATCTCCGCGAGGAACTTACCGAACGCCTGGTACCGCAAGCGGTCCTCCTGGCGTATTTGGTCCGCGACGGCCTTGTCCGGCTTGGTGCCCTTCGCCGTGGCGTTGACGGGGCTCATTGACGCGATCCATCTGGCGTCGAAGGTTGCGAAGGT
>Ga0206682_10002155_pt1 | contig 18340 bp, 15 predicted proteins | sample M240m12015metaG_FD_155444 | JGI IMG/M metagenome (GOLD analysis project Ga0206682, IMG submission 155444) | Ammonia-oxidizing marine archaeal communities from Monterey Bay, California, United States - M2 40m 12015 | ecosystem: Environmental > Aquatic > Marine > Intertidal zone | place: USA...
CGTAATGGCTGACGATGTGGAGTTGGTCTACCCAGACGCCGTAACCGAAACAGAGTTTGGCTACAAAGTCGTCAACTATGGAATGCTCGGCATCGAGTTCAAGGAGGTCAGCAATGGCGCGTAAATCCCCATGGCAGGAGTTTGCCGAAAACTTCCAAGGCGTCTACGGCACGTTTAAACAAATCGGGCAAGACGTTGAGACTGGCCGTATCATGGATGACGAAAAGTTCACGGCTGAAGGCAAAGCCGGTGCGGGTCTTTCGGGTAGCGCTCTGGATAAAGCCCGCTACAAAGCTCTAGGCGACATCTACACCAAGTACGGCAACGCCAAAGAAGGGTTGGCGGTTCGTACGCAGCTTGCGGACTTAGACGCCAAGGAGCGTGAAAACACACTAAATGCAAGCATTTTAGACGAGCTTAAATACCTTCGCGGGAAGGGCGCAGTCCGAAATTTAGATTCTGGCTCTGCGCTTAATGAAGCCAACGCGGGGTTAAGCATGGGCAGATTGGCGACAGAAAACGAAATGCGACCCGGCAAAGTTAGAGGGCAAGACCTTCAAAACGCGGGCCTTAGGATTGGCAACAACCAAGCACTTTTAACTTACAATACCGATTTAGCGGTTGCGCCGAGCCTGCGGGCGCGGCTGAAAAGTGAGAATCAGTCCGTGGTTAATCAAGCCGACGGTAAGGACGAAGCGGAAAATGCCCGTAATCAGTCCGTAGTTAATCAAGCCGCCGGTAAGGACGAAGCGGAAAATGCTGTTAATAAAAAACTTGCAGGCGAGGCAACCGCAGCGAACGCTCTTCGCGTAGCGGAAAGTCAGTTCCTTACTGACGTTAGCAACCCCGAGTGGTGGAAGTCACAAGGTGTTGAAAACCCCACACCGGCACAGAGAGAAGCTGCTCTAGTAGGTATGTATGAGAACAACCCAAGCATACCGATTGAACGCAAGATGGCGGTACAGACGGCTTTGCAAAAGCACGGTATCGAAACCCTACAAAACACTGCGCTTGAAACAGCTGAAAAAGCAAAGGCTGCGGTGAGCAAAGGAGGCGTAGATGGCCTTGTCAAGTGGTACGATGGTGTGGACGACGGCGATAAGACAAAACTAGATACCCGAGTAGTCGATGGGGTGCATGAACTGTTTAGGATCGAAGGAACGGGAGAAAATCGCACTGAGACTGTACTTCACAGCGGTGCGTCTGAGGCGGAAATAGAGGCTAAGCTCATGGGTCAGATTACCGACCCCGGTTCAGGTATGGAGATAGCAGCGTCAATTCTCGAAATGCGTTCTAAAGCTGCGACCATGGCAAACACCGAAGCGCGAACTGACTACACCCGCGAAAGCCTCAAAGGGATGGTGGGGGATCGCCAGCTAACAGGTGCGCAAATCCAATTGGCGAACGTAAGAGCGAGGGAGATTAGAGCGAAACTTCGCGCCACGTACACCGCCGCAGGTAAGGCCGAAACAAAAGTCAAAGAGGATCAGGCGGCGCTGGACGAGTATCTTACAAAACTTGGGCCAACCCTTGCGCTGGCGAGCGATATGGATGTCGACGTCGACGCTCTTGTTCAACAGTTTATAGAGCTGCGCCAAACGCCAATCACTTTCGAAGAAGAGTAAAGGAAGCCGTTCATGGGCAACATGATTATTGTCGGGCCAGACGGCAAGCGCTACAAGGTCAACGCTCCTGCGGGAGCTACGCCCGAAGAGATAGAAGAAACCTTTGCCCGACAAAATGGGGGCGCACGTGGCACCGTTACGACGAGCGAGGCCGAAGACGCTCGCCTTACGGACTTAAAAAACCAGTATGACGCATACACCGCCACGCCAGAATATCAGCGACGTCAGCTGGGGCTGAGCGGTAACAGTATTTTAGATCAGTTTGACAACCCTTCTAGCGCTCCGCCAAAAGTCGCGGAGCAACCGGCCCCACAAAGCCCAGAAGAGATCGGGTATTTACGCAAAGCGGGCGACCTCGCTACAGGCTTGTACAGCGGTACATATAGAGCGATTGGCTCCACAGTAGGGCTGGGAACGTACGTTCCGGGTTTAAATAAAATTGCTGACCCTGTGGCGGAGTATTTGTACGGCACCGCAGATTTTGTTGATGAAAAGCTCCTGTCTGACTTTCAGCTAAGTAAAAAAAGAGAATTGCAGGCTGATCTGCAAGCGTCGTTGCAAGACATGCCGCCGTACCCCGAGGACGCATCGACCACAGACAAGATTAAATACGTGGCGGACTACGTCATAAATCAAGGCGGTGCAGCGGGAGGCTTCTTAAAAGACAATCCCGGTCAGATCACCAATTTTATAGCTGAAACCGTACCCTATATTTTAACCGGTGGGGCGCTTGGGAAAGGCACGAGTGCGAGCCTGAATTTATTAGACGACGCCGTGTCTATTGGGTCGAAAGCCAAAGCACTGACAACGAAAGCCGCCGAGACCACCGGTAGGTACGCTGGAGCCATTGGTGAAGGTCTTGTCGCCGCTGGCGACGTCGGTGCTAACACGGCCATAAATCAACGGGCGCAGGGTAATTACGATTATGATCCGCAACGCCTGTACGGCCTTATAACCGCTCCTGTTACCGCGACTATAGGCGGGCTGGGTAGTAAAGTTTCAGGTGTTGCTGACGTAGATACCTTGGCAGCACGAGCGTTCAACGCTGGCACCAACCCCACGGACCTTGTAAGTCGTAGCTTACCCGGACGAGTGACCATAGGCGCGACGACGGAAGGCACTGAGGAACTACTGCAAGGTGGCTCAGAGCAAGTGTTCTCCAACCTCGCTAACGACGAAGCCGCTTACGAGGGTGTGGGTAGCTCAGCGGTCCTTGGCTTGGCGACAGGCGCTGCACTGGGGGGCGGTGTTAACACTGCCGCTTACGCACGAGACAAGCTTTCTGATAAACCTACTCCGTCAGGCACGGAAGCCGGTGTCGATACACAACAGATAGCTGACGAAGGCGCGCTAAAACTTCAGATGCTGGCCGAAGAACAAGCAGTGGCGACCCAAGAAGCCCAACAGGCGGTGGATGCGCAGCGCCAGCTGAAGGTAGATCGCAGGGCAGCAGCCAAGTCTTTCATGCCCGAGGAGGAGTTCATAGCGCAGCGCACGGCTAAACTAGAAGCTGACGTGGCAGACCCTAGCACCGCGCTTGGTAATCAGTATTTCGAACACACACTTGAAAACGATATTAACCCAGCAAACGAAAAAGCAGAAAAAGCTGCGCAGAAGAAGTTTTTAAAAGACTTCGTACCCTCCGACGACGCCGCTAGAGCGAAGGCAGAGTTTCATGAAGCATTGGACGCCTACGCCGCTGATCTTAAAGCCGGTAAGGTAGCAGCTGTACCGAACGACAAACCAAAAGTACAAACCGCGCCCGTCGACGACGCTGCCGTCGAAGCTGCGCCAGCTGCGCAGGACGAGACGACGGTAGAAGATGCGCCCCCTGCTGCTGATCCAATGACGCTGAAAGTCCGCCAGAGCAAAAACGGGCCAGCGGACGCTATAGCAAAAGTCGAAGCTCTCGTGGCTGATGGCAGCTTGCCACAAGACTGGGCGGATACTAATCCCGAACTGGAGTCGGCCCTTAACGCAGAGAAATTTAGCGCTAAGAAGTTTGATACTGCGCTCGAAGCTGCGTTTACACCCGAAGAAGCCCCCGCAGAAGAAACCACGGTTGCACCTGTTAACGTGTCAGCAGGTTCAGGGCTTACAGAAAACGTTGAGTTGCGAGGAACCTTAAACGAAAACCAAGCCAAGATTTACGACGCGTACTTAAAGACAGAAAACCCCGTGAGTGTTGTGTGGAACTCTGGCGAGACACGAGGTAGCTCAGAAGTTAATTCCGGTAAGCGCGGCTGGCAGGCAGAGTTTCCTGCGGACAAGAGCGCTGAAATCAAAAAGCTGTCTGGTATCAAAGATCCCAAAAAGGCCACAGCCGCACTTTCAGAGTTCAAGAAAAAACTTATTGCGCGTTTCCCCCCAGAACAACTGCGCGAAGAGCTAATCAGCCAAGGCGTGGTGGATACTTCGGTAGGTGCCAGACTAGACCAAAATGAATCTCAAGAGTTTGCCGCTGGGGCAGGGCCAAACTTCGGCACCGTATCAAGTGCGGGTGGCTCACAGGTCGCTGACGCATCAGTAAATCAAAAGGCAGAGAAACAAACCGCCGAGCGTAAAGCCATGGCGGCCGCTGGTATGACCGAAGACGCTATCAACGCGTTCTTTGACCCAGAAAACAACGACAAAAACGAGCAAGCTGAAAACGTCGTAGAGGACCAAGAGAACGAAGATTTTGCCGTTGAGAAATCCACTCCACTACTAAGGCAGTATTGGGAAGACAGTGTGGGTAAGGACGGCCCGAGCTTCGACGATCTTAGCAGAGACAGCAAAGTAGACTGGATGGAGCATGTTTACGATGCTCTTGGGTCAAACAAAGCCGACAGGTTTGAAACCCTCGACGCGCAAGCGGAAGACATCAGGCAGCGAACCGACAGTGGAGGTACACAAGATGGCGCGGAGCAAAGTGACGAAGGGGGACGAACTGAAGTTCAAGAACCTAGTGGAGAAGACGCTGGTGCCAAGCTACCAGCGGACGCAGAAAGCGGGACTGAAACTGACAGACCGGCAGATGAGAATGGTGGAGAGAGCGGGAGCCAAGAAACCACGCGGGTAATGCCGAAGACGTTTAAGACGGGTCAGGCTTTTGAGGCCGACGTCTACCACGGGACGACCACAGACATCATAGAGTTTGACGACAGTATGCTGGGGGCGAACACCGGCGCTGGTTCAGCTTCGGAAGCATTCTTCTTTGCCGGTAAGCCGCAGACGGCGAACAGCTACGCCATGAACCCCTCAGAGCGACTACGTCTGACACAAGTTCAACGTCTGTATAATACTGCCAAGCGGTGGTTGGGCGGCGAGACATTAACCGACGTTGACCAGAAAGTTCTTTCTGAGATGTCGGCGCGAGCCAAAGAAATTAAAGGCGGCGAGAAGTTTTTACAGGACGTCTCTAAGCGGGTGGAAGATAACCCCGATCAGCTTGGACGAGCCGCACGGATTTTGGCTACTCAGCTGGCCCCCGCGCCGCGCCCGAACGTTAAGTTTTCACGGATCAGCCTAAAGAACCCACTCGTCAAAGACTACAAAGGTAAAACATACCGCGAAGAAACCTATGTCGAGATTATTAGAGAGGCTAAAGAAAAAGGCCATGATGGCGTAGTGCTGCTTAACACATTCGATGTGGCGGGACGTAAGAAAACCGAGCTTACGCCAGAGGACAAAGACAACATTTTCGCCGTGTTCAGCGCGGACAGCATTGCTCAGACATACCAGCCACCAAAAGACGTCAGCGCTGGTGTCGCTGCCACTAAAGCTCTCAAGCGCCAAGGCGCGAAAGATACCCTCGTTACAGGTAAGCCCGATCCTGCGTTCTATACGGACACAGGTATCGAAGCCGCACTGGATCGTATTATCCAAACAGGTGGCAAGTTCGAGCAAGCATTAGCCAGAAAGCTTAAAGCCTTTGTGGGTATGGGGGACTACCAATTCATAATCGTAGACAACCCCAATACTGACCTTGACGTTATAGACTTTATGAACTTTGACCTCTTTGCCCAAGACGAAGCTGGCGCAATAGCAGCGGCGACACGGGACCACGCAGGAGCGAAGGCAATATGGAACGAAGCGAACCCCCCAGCGGGGTTATACTCGGAAGTTGGAGCTACCAACATAGACGCTCCTGTGGGCGTAGTGATGCTTCACGGAGCGCAGCTAAACAACGGTGAAAACGTAGGGCTGTCTAGTAGAACTTTCTTACATGAGATGTTCCACGCGGTTACGGCCAACATAATCTACAGGGTGCGTGAGGGTGATCTCGTGTCAGGACCAGCTGTTGACCTCTACGACGAGTTACAAGAACTAGCGTACAAAGTTAATGAGTTTAGCAGAAAAGTCGATACCGCTGAACTGGCGGGCATGATGAACGTCGACATCGACACTGCGCGAGCGGTACAAGAAAACGTTCGAGATGTTGTCGGAACTGATATTCATGAGTTAATTGCGTACGGGTTTACTGAGCCGTATTTCCAGAACTTTATGGACAACGTGCTTCTGGCTAAGAAAGAGGGCGCACCTAACCGCACCGCATGGACCCAGTTTGTCGATAAGATCCGAGATTTCTTTGGGCTGGAAGGCACAGACGCTGACACTACCACTGCTCTAAACGAAGTTATGCGCCTCACTGATAGTTTATTGGCTGAGCGCGTCGCGCAGCAGACTAGGCAGTCACAATTCTCTGCGGGCCGCCAACGTGCCTCCATGTCCAAGCCCGCATGGGAACGACAGTCTCTACGCAAAGTGCAAGCGTTCGAGAACTGGGCCGACAAAAGCCCCATGTTTGGTGAAGCTGCCAGAAACTTTCTTACTGACGCTGGTTACATCCTTAGAAACCCGATCAAAGCGCTAACGCCGCTCAGTAAGCTGGTTCGAGATAACGCTAAGAAGCTGCCCGCGCTTGGTAAAGCCTACAAAGCCATGCTGGCGTTCGAGACAACGGCTAACGCGTTTATGCTCAAGCTCGACCCCATAGCCAAAGCCGCCAAAGAGCTAACCCAAGACCGTCAGAACCTCGTAAACGACTTTATCAGTAAGTCTACCTTCTACCAGAAGTGGGGCTATGACCCACAGATCAAAGGCAAGAAGGTCAAAGTGGATGCCATCATGGAGGCGGCGTTCAACAAGCTGACGAACGTAGAACAAAATATAATTAAAGCCATCTTCATGCACGGCGAGAACACTCGCAAAGAGATGGAGCAGATCGCCAAAGACCTGAACCTGCCAAAAGAATACCTATCAGTATCTAAGCTGGAAGGGCCGTATGCACCGTTCAAACGCAAAGGCGGGTTCTTCACAGAGTTAAAATCGGCTGAGCTTGTGGCAGCAGAACAGGCGGTCCTAGACCTGCCTAACAAAATTAACAGAGACAAAGTTGAGAAACTTAAAGTCCAAGAGCAGCACTACGTTCTAAAAGCCTTCGGCTCGTTGAGCGCGGCGCGCAAATACGAACGCGAGAGAAAGGGAGCCTACGCTCAAACCAGTGCCACAGAGAAAGAAGCAGGGTTTGATGAGGGGCAACGCATAAACCCACAGACCCTGTCTAAGGTCATGGCAGCTATCGGCGCAGACGACAAAGCTGGACTGGACAACGCGACGCGCAACGCGGTGCAGGGTGTTATAGAAAAGATATATGCTGAGAGCTTGGCTGAGAACAACGCCCGTCTGTCGGGGTTAAAACGTAAGAACCGCGCTGGCTACGATGAGAATATGCTACAATCGTTTTTCAGCCACGCGCATGGACAGGCTCGACTTGTTGCGCAGATGAAGCACGGCAAAGAAATAAATGCTGAACTGGCGAACGCTCGGGAACAGAACAAAAAGAACAACCGCGGTACACAAGAAGTATATAACCTCTTCGCCACGCACTACCAACGCTACGTCAACCCCGCCGCCGGTCCGATGGTCGCTCTGTCCGACAGGATCGCATCGTTCAACACGGTGACGACGTTGACGAGTAGTGTGGGATACCACGTTACCAACGCCATGCAGCCGATCATATCACAGCAGAAAATGGCGTCGGACTTCAACGACTATTCGGGCGCGGTAGCGGCGCAAGTTAAAGCATACAAGGTGGCAAAAGATGTCATCGACGGCACAGTCGCTAACGCCATAAAGAATATTGGCAGGCAGGCAGCGACGACCACGACCGTTGGAATGTTTGATTTTAAAAACCTTGTCGAACTGGATGTCTCCAAAGCACCGCCCCACCTACGCGAACTATTAGAGGGCTTACAGCTGCAACAGTTGCTCGACCAAGGTATTGAGCAAGACCTAAACTTTGAGTCCACACTAGATACAGGCTATGGGTTTATCGACGGAGCATCTGATAAATTTAAGAACATCTCTGACCGCTTGTACCAGACAGCGCGTTACGTGGAAGCATATAACCGTGTGTCCGTTGCCGTCGCAGCTTTTGAAATGGCTAACAAGAACCGATCCAAACTAGCCAAGATGAAGATGACAGCACAGGAGTACGCAACAGCCGTCGTCGAAGACACGCAAGGTAACTTCTCAAGGCTCGACTCGGCCCTGATGTTTAAAGCCCTGCCAAAGCTGATGACGCAGTACCGCAAGTACCAAGTTATGATGATGTGGTTGTGGGCGGGCGCTTTTAAAAAGGCTTTCTTCGGTGCTGATATGGGCGAAAGAATGGTAGGCGCAAGGATGCTGGGGTACTCAGCTGCGCACACAGCGCTCCTATCTGGGGCTAGAGGGCTTCCGTTCTTGGGTACGTCGGCGATGCTGCTGCCAATGTTCCTCGGCGTCGACGAAGAGGAGAAAGACCCCAAGTTTGACCTAGAGCGCTACATCCGAACTGAGGTTTTCCCTGACGACCAACGCATGGCTGACCTGTTTAGTCGAGGTGTCCCATCGTTCTTCGGCGTGGACATGTCTCAGAAGCTCACACAGGCCGACATCTTCTCGCCGTTCCCATACTCAGAGTTTGAAGCCACCGACGAGGGTGCTAAGAAATATGTGCTGGAAGTTCTACTAGGACCAACGTCTAGTCAGATTGGCCGTGGCGCTAGGATGATAAAGTACGGTCAAAACGGTGACTATCTTAAAGCTATTGAGGCCATAGTACCAAAAGGCGTTCGCACCATGATGGAGAGCTATCGCTTGGGCACTGAGGGTTACACGCTAAATAACGGCGACAAGATACTAGACCCTCGTGAGTTTGACTTGACGAGCTTGATGGTGAACGCGCTTGGCTTGCCAGCGACTGACGTTAGCAGGGTTAAGTGGACACGTGGTCAGCAGTACGAGATCACTCAATACTTCACCAAAGAGAGTGGCAAGATAAGCTCGGCGTACATCGAGGCGACGCGAGATCGTGACCGCGCTGCGCAGAAGAAACTGCGTAAAGAGTGGATGGATTTACAGCGAGCGAAAGACCGCGTCCGCCCGTTCTTTAACAACGCGCCGGGAACTCTCAACCGTCTGCCAATGACTGACCTACTGAAGAAGCCACTGGGTCAAAGAAAACGTGAGAACAAATACAAGAGACAGATTATCGGTAATTAAGACTTTCTCCCTGACCGCGCCGACCTCCTCCCAGCGCGGCACCTCCCCTCAACCCGGCTAGGATTCGCACTGCAAAGGTTGGGGGGATTTTTTGTCTCCCGCGTGGGACACCCTTATCCTAACCCATTGATATGATTAGAGTCGGATTTTATCTGCGTGGGACACCCTGTCGTTGATTTTATTGAATTTTTTGTTGAATTGGTGGGCGACCCTGCACTCCCAATAGGGTAGTTTTAGCTATATTTTGTTGACCAAGGTGTCCCACGAAAAAACACCGTGGGACACCCTACCAGTCTAGGGCCGCTAGAGATTTTAGTCCGTCCGCTGCCAAACCGCGTCGTTCGACGCCCTTGGTGTAGACCTCCGACGTCCGCGCTTCTTTGTGTGACATGACAGACATCATCTGGTGTTGAGTGCTACCTGCTTCGGCCATTAGCTCGGCCATGGCTTTGCGTACTCCATGCGACGAACGCCCGTCTAGCCCAGCGGCTTTACACCATCGTTGAACTCTTACACGTAGCGCCTCTACCGACGAGAACGGCAGTCCTTTTTCGTTAAGGATGTAGCTCGGTCCTATAACTGTGGAGAGGCGCGTGGCTTCAATGAGCGGTGGCAGCATGGGGATAGATACGAAAGCTGAGCCTTTTTTACGGGGTTGGAACTCCAACCACAGCTGACCATTTCTAGTCTTTTCTTGGCCGCGTCCTATCCATAGTGCGTCGCCGATCCTGCACGCAGTAAACGCTTGGACCGTCAACCACAGGTGCGCAGTTGTCCCTTTGGGGTGAGCTTCTTTAAAGGCTATGATGTCGGCGGGGGTCCACGGCTTGGCTCCACCCTTTGGTTTTTTGTTTATGGCTCCAATGCCAGCGGCGGGGTTTTGTCCTATCTCATCACGCTCCATAGCCCACGTGTACAGAGCTTTGATTGATTTGATTAGGTTGTCAGCTGCGCCGGGGCGACTAGCCCACGCGTCCCGTATCTCGACGAAGGCCGACGTCGGCGCATCCATATCGCAGTCTCCGTAGCGAACGCCGTCGTCGCCGCGGTAGTCACACATGCGAGCGAGCACACTGCGACGTTGTTTAAGCGTATCTGCCGACATTTGACCAGCGGCAACCATGTCTTCAACAAATTTTAAGTAGCGCTTCACGAGCCAATCTATAGAACGTACTACTTCTGGCGCTTGTTCGGTAGGCTTCCACTCATCCCCCGCTCGTGCTGCGTAATAATGCTGAAGAAAGTCGGGGTGGTTTGGACCCACGGGCATTGTAGTTCGTTTGGTTTTGTCGCCTTCCTTGCGAACACGGTATCGCGTTGCGCCACTTGGGGTTTTATCCACCACCAGCCCTGCAAGTTTGACTTTCACCGCTACCTCCGTACAGCCCACTGTTTGGGCTTCGGACCTTGATCCAGAACGGAGTCGGTGTCTAGTTTTTTCTGATCTGTTTCGACGCGGACGCTGCCGTCCTTACCCACAGACACGGCGCAGATAGATAAACCTGCGTCCTGTGCTGCTTCGATGGCTCGCTTAATTGCGGCCTTGGTTGTGGCTGCGGCTGGCATTAATCTTCATCCCTTGGCAAATCGTACCGAGTTCTCATGTCTCTTATAGCTTCGGGCGTTTTGTCCAGCACGTCTGCAATCTCTACGCAGTTCAGCCCCGTCTGAAGCATCTTGTTTACCATTCGTGCTTTTACAGTCAGGGGCCGTAACCTTTTTGTTTCCTTCGGACGTCCACCTTTAGAGCCACGTTCTCGGGCTAACGCTGTCCCAGCTGCCGCGTTGTGGCTACCCCACGTTTTTCGTACTCGGGCGTTTTCCACGATTGCCATTTTTTTCATGGCGTCTCGTAACTTTTCCTCTAATTCAGGTGCCAATGCGCTGCTCCAACATGTCTACTAGGTGTTGAAGTTCTTCCAGCTGCTGCTTATTCCCCGGTCTGTTTCGTAGTTTCGCTTCCTCGATCATGCCCGATACGCGATTTTTCATCGCTTTTAGTATTTGGTCTATCTCTGCCATTATTTGGTTGCCTCTGCTGGTTGGTCGTTGGGCACGAGCGCGAGCGCTTTGCCGTAGTATAATTTGTTGAAGTTCAGTTCGTAGCACCGTGCCAGACCACTCGGGATGGTACTGCCTTGGCCGATATACATACGCGGATTGAACGTGCCGTCGGCTTGATAAATAAGGTATCCCGCCCTATCCAACTCCTCGCGCATAGCGGATGGGGCGACGCCGAACTCTTTGCACCACTCGCTGACCGACTTGATGGTAACGAACGCCTTCTGGTCATCTGTGCAGATACGGCCCACGGCGGGTGCGCGCAGCATAAACGCACTGTCTTCCTTCTTCGCATTGGCATTGCCCAGTCGCTTGGTAACGATGAGACGCCCCTGCAACGTGGCGATGTAAGCTGCTAAATGCTCAGCGATGTCGGTGTTGATTTCCTTACGGCTCTCACGCAAAGACTTAACCGCTGACAGCGCCCACTTCTTCATCTCGTTGACGTCGAAACTGATCAGACCCAGCTTCGTGGCAATCTTTCCCGCCACCAGAGCGGTTACGATGGTGTCACGGTAGAAGCGTTCTTTGTTGTCGTCGTCGCTCTGCGGGTTGAACTTACTACGCGCAGCGACCATCTGGCGGCGGACCCAGTCTTGGTTCTTTATTATGAACCGTAGGAAGGGAAGACACGCTTCGCCGTAAACGTGATCCATATGGTGTTCGACAAACCCCTGCGGGATGTCCGCAAAGGTGGTTGTAGTAAAGCCCTTCGGTAGCGGCACTTCGAAGAAACGTAGCTGCGTAGCCTCAACTTTATGTCCCGCTGGCAGCTTAGATATGGTCTCCAAAATGCTGTCGTTAGATGTGATAAAAGAGTTTTTAAACCACTCTCCGCCGACCGTGGCGAACTCGCCATTTGTCTTGAGCCGTTCTTTATCCCGCCCGTTGGCGAGGGCGTAACCTGTACGAGTAAGCTCGTCGGCGGTTCTACCCGATAGCTCGTCCAACAACATTGGTATGCTACCCATGATGGCGACGCGTTTTATAGCCGAGTTTAGGGTTGTGCCCTGCTCCCCCGCTTGCCGCTCCATGTGTTTGTGGTTGCCGAAAAACCCGCAAGCGATCCTACACGCCGTCGTTTTACCTGTTCCGCCGTGGCCGGTGAACGCGAGAGGTAGCCCGTGCCAGTTGGACGAACCCATTAACTCTACCAGAACTGACCCCATACTATGGCATAGCGCGAATTGGTACGGCTCAGCCCCCTTACGATTGTATAGGGTTTCAATGTTTGCGATCCACTCTTCTAAGGTGCCGCTGCGCCCGAAATCCACGGCGACATCAGGCGGCACCGTCTTGGCGCAAAGCACTTCAAGGGTATCGTCCTTGGTAATCATCTTGGTGCCCATCACGAACCCCGAGCGATCTTCTAGCCAGCCGAACTGACTGTAAGTTTTGGTTTCCATCTTCCACGCTTGCAGCGTTTCAATCAGGCTCTCAGCAAATTCCGCCATATCGTTCCTCGCGTTCTTGGTTCGCGTTAGAAAAACTTCGTAGCTTGCGAACGTTTTTGCCATTAGGTCCGTCGACGCCAACTCAGATGTCGGCATAAAAAACTCTCTCCACGCGCCGTTCTTTTCCTTAGCCCGCCAGTGGATGACCCAAGTGCCCTCGCTGTCTTTAATTCTGTTCAGGGGGTAGATGAACGAGCGGCAGAATGGTTTCCATGTCGTGATGCCCTCGGCGTCGGTGTAAGCGCGGCTCAGAGAAGCGCCGTTCCAGCGCCAGCCTGCGGCGGGCCAGTAGGGGATGTTTTGACCTTCAATGATTGTTTGCGGCTGAGGGGTCGCCGCCGTCGATGTAGGGTTCGATGCAGAAACAGCGGAGGCGGTCTCCTCTTCCACAGATGGTGCCTCTTCTGAGAAGCCCAGCTGAATAGGAAACTTGCACTTACCTGCCACTGGGCAGTCCTTCATGCAGCCGATGTGCTTATCCATCTCGGCGCAAGACGTCGGGCCGACGTCCCACGTATCAATCTTTTCTTGTGTCTCTTGGTATGAGTAGCCGCTGTACCCTTCGCTCCATGCGTGGATTTTGTTTTCGCCGTCTTCGCAGAACTTGAGGATACCGATGGCTCGGTGCCAGTGCGGCTCGTCTACGTTACCCATCGTGTCGCGGAACTCGCGTACGGCTGCGCAGTTTTCTGCAACCTTGTCGGCGTCGCTAGGTGGGTATTCGCCAGCTGCTGCGAACGGGTTCGCCATGGCCGCACCTTTACTGCGCGTTGGCGCGGGGGTGACGTTGTTATCTTGTATATACGCCTGTAGTACCGACCGAATTTTATCGACGGGGTATCGCTTACCTTGCTTGATGAGCTTGACCTTAACCGGCGTGTCGTACTTGCGGTTGTGTAGCCCGACGGGGCGAAGAACTCTGGCGCTGTCACAGTCAACAGCACTGTCGACCATCATGGATAGATGTGTCGTGACGTCTCGCTTCATCGCCGCCAGTTCGTCCCATGCGCCTTCGTCGATGTCCTCCTCAAAATGATAGTACGCGTGGTATCCACCGCCGCTATCCACGATGGTAGGTGTTAGCTTCAACGCACGTGATAGTTTCACGATGTCGTCGAGCGCTTCTTTCTTACTCTGGTAGTGATTATCTTTTCCCGGCTTGACGTCGTAGTCGTCGTACAACGACCGGGAGGCAACGACGTTGCCCTGCTTACGAATAACTTTTTTACCTTTGGCGTCGTCGAACCAGTCGCCATAGGTGTTGACCGCGAAGTAAACGGTTTTGCCCTGCCCATCGAATTGGACCGCAGCCACAGCGGCTTCTTCGACCGTCTTGTAGCTCTTGTGTTTCCACCAAGTGCCGCCATGCTCTGCTGTCTCTGGAAGACCTAAGACTATCGTGCCTGACGTCGGTAGAACCCACCTTAGAAAATCTAGTGTGTCCATCTCGTACCTATCTGTTTACATGTTAACTTGTTGCAGTCGGAGCGAACCCCGACCGCGTTGTATAGGTACTTTTAATCGTCGAAGTTTAAATCATCCAAAGCTGCGTTGAAGTTTAAATCATCCAAAGCTGCGTCGATGTCGTTGTACTCCTCGGCCGACTTGGTTTCGACGGGCGCTGGCTCGTCAACTTGAACCTCTGCCTTCGGCGTGGCTACGACTTCTTCCACGGCCTCTTCCAGCTTTGGAGACTTCTTAACCGGCGCTGGCGCTTCGGAGTGGCGTTCAGCGTTTGATGTTGTACCACCTGACACACCTGTGATCTCTTCGATTGTATCTTTTTCGCCACTTAGCACTGCGTCTATCTCAGCCATCTCTTCAGCTGACACGAACCGCTCGGCCTTAAACTTGAGCGCGAAGTTTGCGTCAGTATCAAAACCAATACGAGTGACGACGTGCTGCGGAGAGACACCGCGTTTAGCCAAGACTTTACCGTACTCGTTCAAGAACTTGAGAGACCCAGCGGGGACGCGCAACAACATCGGATCGTTGAGTTGATCGACTGCGGAGACGGCGAGGCGCATACTATCGCCACAGGCTTTACGCTTCTGACCGTTGTGCGTAGCGGAACCCCAAACATTTTGAGGACAGGCCGCACAGGATTTACACTGTGGGTTTTCTGCATCCGACGCAGGACGTAGGCCGTCGTTGCTGTAGCAATCAGGAGCGCTACTGTCGCCCTCTGTGTAAGCGCTGGCGTAATACACCTTGGAGCGGTTTGGATTAACCGCGACGATAACACACTCGAGGGACGGAACCGGATCACCATGCTCGTTGGTAATAAGTTCTTTGTCACCACCACGTGTCACGTGGAACACTTTACCCTTTAGGGAGATTACGGGAAACCCACCTTCGCCAGAGGCGTTAGCGAATACATTTTGTACCTTGGCCGCACTCTGTAAGTGGGCTGGCAGTTTTGAATTCAAGTTTACCAATTCGTTCATGGCTTGCTCCTATTTGCGTCTAAAGTTTATTACGTTGGTGGAAGATATGTTGACGCCCGGTACAGGTTCGCCGCTTTCTTCCATGTGCTGCGCAGCAGCGGTTTTGTTCACGCGGTTCTCGGCGAGTTCCCACGCATCGTTTTCGCGGATATAGTTCCAGTATATCTCTGGGTCGGCTACCGTCGCCGTCGTACGTGTTGACATGTAAGCAGTACCAACGTCGCGCACGGACACGCTGTCAATGTCCCGCTCGGTAAATCGACGTAAAAATTCTACCTCGATCTTGTCTTGCTTCAGCTTGTCACCGCTGTCGTCTTCCGCGTACGCAGCTTTCCGCTGGGCGCGACGATCACGTAACTGCACGAACACTTCAATGAGCCGTTTATCAGCCAGCTCGGATATTTTCACCATATTCTCTCTCCTTTTTTGCAGTTAACCAGTTATCAATGTCAGCTTCATCCCAACGCAAGACTTTCTGCGAGACCCTGATAGGTTGGGGGAAGCTGTCTTCTCTTCGTCGGAGGGCAGGGAGCGCTGCTTTAGTGATCCCTAGTTTTGCCGACACTTCTTCGGGCTTTAATAAGTTCATTGTAGATACCTTTATATGTGTACACCTGTCAACACATTAGTTCGTATAGGTGCGTGGGTCAAGCGATCAAGAGTTCTCGATGCGCTTTAACTTCGTCCAGAAGTGCGCCTTGCATCTTCTGCTTATTTCGGAGCCGCGAATATATACGCTTCTCCACTGGGGTGCCCTCAAGACAAATGATAAAGTTATTCATCTTCTGACCGGGTCGGTTGATACGTCCGTTCGCTTGTTCGAACGTCTCGTTGCTGGTGATGCAGCTGTACCATACGATGGTGCTGGCTGCGGTGAGTGTTAGCCCGTGGCTCATTGCGGCGGGCTGCGCCACGAGAACCTTGGGGTCTTTAGTTTTTTGGAACGCGCCGAATATGCGGTCGCGCTCGTCTTTCTTCACGCCGCCGTGAATGGTCTCGACGGTGAAGTCTTTGCGTAGCTCCTCGGCTACCATGTTGACTGAGGACACGAACGGCACGAACACGATAACCTTGCCCTGTGCAGAGTGAATAATAGACCGTGTCTCTTCAATGCGAGGCGTCGCCGGTATCGTAACCTCGGTGCCGTCGGTGGCGTAAACCACACCACATGCGATCTGTACCAGCTTGCCCATCTTGACCGCCTCGTTGACTGCGGTGATGTCACCCTCGTCTGCTTGTATGCGCAGCTTGGCTACCATTTCTTTGTACGCCTTGTTTTGTTCTTTCGTCAGCGGGACAGCGCGGGTCTCGTACATCAGTGGAGGCAGGTCCAAACACTCGTCGCGGGTAAACCTGACGGACGGCTGCATGACTTCGCGCACTGTCTCGGTGGCACCAGCTTTTGGTATCCACTGGAACTGAGATAGCTGCTTCATCACTTGGCCCTTGAACCTATTGAAGTACGGCGGGACGGCGTCGGGTACGACAAGGCGACACTGCGCCCACGCGTCGGTGGGAGCGTTCGGCGTCGGGGTGCCTGACATGCCCCAGCAAGCACGAGGGGCTTTGTGTTTATTGACGACGGTGTTGATCTTACGCCAGCGTGTGGTGCCAGCGTTACGAGCGCATTGTGCGATCTCGTCTACGATCACAAGGTCAATGTCGGTGCGGTCTTTTAGATGGGGTTCGATAATTCCGACACCATCGTGGTTTATTATATAGATGTCGAAGTCCTCTTTCAGCAACTTGATACGCTTGTCCTTTGCTCCATGCAGAACTGTGTATGTGAGGTGCGGGAAGTGCTGAAAGATTTCGTCGGCCCATGTACGCTCCAATGTTGAGAGTGGTGAAATGACTAACGCCTTGTTCATCTGCCCGATGCTGCGCAGGTAGTCGTACGCCCAGAGCGACGCCAACGACTTACCCGTCCCTAATTCACTGAGGTTGAACGCACGGCGGTTCATGGACAAGAACGCGGCGGCTTCGCGCTGCGCGTGGAATGGTTTAAAGCGACCCGGCCAGTCATAATATGAGCGGATCGGGGCAGGGGCGTCGTAGCCCAAGTTGCGCAGCAGTATAGTCTCCGCCGTGCGGTGCGGTACAGCCACGAGAGGCTGGCCTTTGACACTGAAACGTTTGGCGCTTGGCACCACGTTCAATATTTTCTCAGGCGTCTTACTTTTTAAGATCAGCGCCTTCTTTGTCGGCCATACTAGCATGGTTGGTTTCCTCATCTATCTGTCTGATGCGTTCATCGCAGATGTGTTTAATCTTTTCGTAGTCGAGGCGGCGTTCGCCTTTGTCTCGCAGGACGCGCTTAACTATGTCTGCGTCCCATGGATTAAGGTTGTACTCCAGCCATATGTCCCACGGCTGGATGCGCCGCTTGGAGTAGTCGGAGTGCCCGACGTTGTAGTCCCTTGGGGTCATGTCTTTCCCTTGGTGTACATGCCGGGTTTTTTCCCGCGCCAGCCTTTGTTGGCCTTCGCGCTCACCACGCGGGTGTTCGCTGTGGTGTTACTGCCGCCAGCATCCAAAGGCACCTTGTGGTCTACGTGCTTGCCATCGCCCTTCTTGACGCGCCCTGCGGCCTCCGCTTGACGACGCGACTTGTTCGTCGCTGCGCGTTTCTTCTTCACGTCGGCGCGAGCGTTGTACTTCGCCTTGGTAGCCAACTCTTTCTTTGAGGACTTAACCATCGAGTTTCCTTTCTATGGTATTAATAACCGCCTTCACTTGTTCGACGTCGTCGACAACATGTGCTAACCCGTTAACACGTAATATCCCGTCAATTTCACGTTGCTGGTTAGCTGTGACGTGCGCGATCTTACCGGGTGCTTTTGTCTCGAACGCCAAGAACAAACCTTTATAGCAGACAAGGATGTCAGGACAGCCAACGCGCCCCATGCCGTTCGATACTGGCATATAATACCACGCGCCGATAGACTGGAGATACTCTTTGACTTTCTTTTTAACTTTGCCCTCGGGCGTCATTCCCATCTTTTCGTCTCCAAAAAATCACCATACATTTCGATATACGCTTCAACCCTATGTAATAACTCGTTTTCTAACAGCGTGGCGGTTGGCTGCTCAAAGCCGTGACGCAGTAAATCTTTGTTTGTTAGCTGCATCAGGTCTGTCTGCAATGAAGTTGGCTTGCCGTCCATAGTAGTCATTTTTCATCAAAGTCTTTCTGCCAGACCTATAGTCGCTGGCGTTCTAC
>Ga0206682_10002158_pt1 | contig 18334 bp, 8 predicted proteins | sample M240m12015metaG_FD_155444 | JGI IMG/M metagenome (GOLD analysis project Ga0206682, IMG submission 155444) | Ammonia-oxidizing marine archaeal communities from Monterey Bay, California, United States - M2 40m 12015 | ecosystem: Environmental > Aquatic > Marine > Intertidal zone | place: USA...
TAGAAAAACGGAGTAAAACCAAACCGCAAACGAACGGGTGCTCATCGGGCTGGGCAGCTGGGTTGCTCTGCTGGCACTGGGTTCGCCGCTAATTTTTTATTTGAGCGCTGAAACGCCGGCAGGCGCACCCTTTTGCAGCGCCGCCGACCCGTTCTAGGTCGAAACGGGCTAGCGGGCGACGAAGACGGTACCTTCGTAGTGCCATGTCGCGCTACCAGGGCTCGTTTGCCAAGCCAGAGAATGCTCTGAAGCGTGCGGTACGTTTTCCGGCCGCTCTCGCCTCCGCGCCGCCTGATCAGCTAAAACCCTTTTCCAAGACCACGCCCGATGGTTCTTTTCAATCCACTCGCCCATCTGACGATCTCTCATCTCGCGTCGTTCGCTTACAACAGGAGGAGCTGATCAATGTCGGTCAGCCCAACGCCGCCCTTCAGGCGCTCCACGATGTGATCACGTCGAAGCGCCACCGCACCTGGCAGAAGGTCCTCGAGCAGATCATGTTCAAGTACGTCGAGTTGTGCATCGAGCTCAAGAAGGGGCGCCTCGCGAAGGACGGTCTGATCCAGTACAGGATCGTGTGCCAGCAGGTGAACGTCAACTCACTCGAGGAGGTGATCAAGCACTTTCTAAAGCTTGCGACCGAGAAAGCTGAGGCGGCACAGGCTGCCGCCTCGGCCGCTGCGGATACCATCGACATCGAAGATCTCGAGGCTGGGAACACCCCGGAGAACTTGATGCTCAAGTCAGTCTCTGCCGAGAGCGACAAGGATCGCTCCGACCGCGAGCTCGTCACCCCTTGGTTCAAGTTCCTGTGGGAGACCTACCGTACCATCCTCGAGATTCTGCGCAACAACAACAAGCTGGAGGGGCTCTACGCCATGACGGCCAACCGCGCGTTTAACTTCTGCGTGACTTACAAGCGCACCACCGAGTTCCGCCGTCTCTGCGAGATCCTGCGCAACCACCTGTCCAACCTTCAGAAGTACCGCGACCAGCGTGATCGCCCTGACATGACACTGGCCGAGACGCAGAACTACTACCTCGAGACCAGGTTCGAGCAGCTCAAGTCCGCCGCGCAGCTCGAGCTGTGGCAGGAGGCGTTCCGCACGATTGAGGACATCCACGGCTTGACGTTCATCCTGAAGAAATCGCCCAACCCGAGGATGATGGCGTCTTACTACGCCAAGCTCACGAAGGTCTTCTGGGTGTCGGAGAATCACCTCTATCACGCGTACGCCTGGTACAAGCTCTTCAACCTGAGCAAGGCTTACAACCGCAACCTCACACCAGAGGACCTGAAGGCTATGGCTTCGGCGGTGCTGCTCTCCGCGGTCGCCATCCCGCCCTACGAATCTCGCACATCTGCGAGTGCTTCGAACGAGGAGATCGAGAACGCCAAGGAACGTGACGTCCGCATGGCGACCCTGCTCGGTTACACCCTCGACCCCAAGCGTGATCCGCGCGAGGTGCTCTCCCGCAAGGCGCTGCTTTCCGAGCTCATCTCCAAGGGTATCCTGTCCCTCGTGTCCACCGAGGCCCGCCAGCTGTACGCTCTGTTTGAGAAGGAATTCCACCCCCTGGACCTCTGCAAGCATGCCCAGAAGGTGTTTGGATCCATGGACACTGAGACCGTCGAGCTCTCCGCGGCCAGTCCCATCCCGTCTCTCTCCTTCGGTGAGTTCTTGCCGCAAATGCGCAACCTCGCCGTTGTCCGCATGCTGCAGCAGTCGTCCCAGGTTTATCAGACCATGAAGCTTGAGACGCTTCAGCAGATGGTGCCGTTCCTGGAATTCACTCAGGTCGAGCGTATTCTTGTTAACTGCACGAAGGGCGGAGCTGTCTCGGCGCGTCTTGACCACCAGAACAAGTGCATTCGCTTCGAGGGCGACAAGCTCGAGAGCGACAGCATCAAGAACCACCTTGTGCTCATGGCTCAGAAGCTGCGCAACGGCATCAAGATGATTTACCCCGATGAAGCGCCGGCTGCTACTCCTGCGTCCCAGTCCAACACCGCTGAGCTGCTGTCCAAGATTGAGGTTGAGCACAAGCTTGCTCTTGCGCGCAAGGTTATCATCGAGCGCCGCAAGGAGGAGGCGGAACGCATCCTTCAGGAGCAAGAGAGGGTAGCCGAGGAGGCTCGTGTTGCCCTGCAGCGCAAGAACGAGGCTGCGGAGGCTAAGCGTCTCGAAGAAGAACGTCGTTTCCGCGAAGAGACCCGCATTCGCCAGGAGATGGAGGAGAAGGAGAAGCAGGAGGCCCTCGCCCTCCTCGCCGAGGCGGAGAAGCGCAGCAAGGGCAAGAAGATCAAGATCAAGCTCGAGGAGGGCCAGAAGCTCGACAAGCGCAGCCTCATGGAGGATGCCATCAAGGAGCAGATCAAGGAGCGTCAGGATATGGAACGCAAGCTTCAGCGTCTGGCCAAGTCCATGGACCACCTTGAGCGCGCCAAGCGTGAGGAGGAGGTCCCGCTTATCGAGGCGGCTTACAAGCTTAAGATGGCTGAGGACGAGCAGTACCACACCACCATGCAGCAGCAGAACGCTGAGAAGCACCGCCAGACTTGGGAGACGAACGTCGAGGAGAAGAAGCGCCTCGCCAAGATGGCCGCCGACAAGGAGGAATTCGGGGCTGCCATCGTGTCCCGGCGATCTGAGGAGTTCGAGGCTCTCCGTCTCGAGCGCGAGGAGCGCATCAATGAGTTGCGTGCCCTCCGCCGTGCTGAGCGCGAGATTGCTCGCCGCCGGGCTTACATCCGTCGTCTTCAGCAGATTGAAGATGAGGTCCGTGCCGCCGCCGAGCAGGCTGAGCGTGAGCGCGTCGAAGAGGAGGCCCGCGCTCGCCGCGCTGCGGAACAGGAAGAAGAGGAGAAGCGCCGCGAAGAGGAGGACAGGGCCCGCAGGGACAGGTACGAGCCTCGTCGCGACGGCCCTGGCGATGCATCCTCGGGTCGCTTTGAACCGAGCCGTGGATCATCCAGGTACGACGACAGGCGCCGCGACGACCGATACGACGACAGGCGCCGCGACGACCGATACGACGACAGGCGCCGCGACGATCGCGGACCCTCGCGATACGATGACAGGCGCCGCGATGACCGCGGTCCTTCCCGCGATGACCGCGGTCCTTCCCGCGATGACCGTGGTCCTTCCCGCGATGACCGTGGTCCTTCCCGCGATGACCGTGGTCCTTCCCGCGATGACCGTGGAGGCGACAGGCGACCCAGCAGGTGGTAATTTTTTTCTGAATTTAATAAATCATCATCACTCAAACGCCTCAATTCTATCTTTCGACGCCATGTATTTTGCCCATCTATCTCGCAGTAAAGCTTCCCACCGCGCCTTGTCACTGCTCGGACCTCCAAAATCCTGACCCATGGCGACCACCAAGCCGAAAAAGACAGCGGCCTCTAGCCACGTCAAAGGTTCGAAAATCTTCGTCTCTTTCTTAATCTCCCGAGCGAGGGACTCGTCAACTTTCGCGGTCTCGCAATAAACAGATAGAAAATCCGAGAACCTTGCTTCTGAAAAACGAGCGGGATCCGTTCTGAACAGCTTCATGAGATCGAAACCCCTGTAGTTGGGCCCAGACAGCTCCAAGTCGATTAACATCAGTTTCGGATCGTCGCCAACCAGCATGACGTTGGAAGGTTTCAAGTCTCCATGCGAGAGAACAACGCTGAGTTCCATATTTTTAACAGTGTTTGCCATGATGTCAACCTCGCGACGCAACGCGGGGAGATCGATGCCGGCGGGCAGTCTGTCGACGTTGCTGGAGGTGCGTATTGCTTCCAACATGCATTCCAACCAACTCCACAACAAGGGCTCCTTCGCGTCGTCAAACTGCGGCGGGACTTCGAGCGAGTGGAACGTAGCAACCAGCCTCGCAGTCGCGGCGCAGATGTCTGACCGAGTGTGCATGTCTTCTGCCGTTAAGATCCTCCCCTCGAGTTAGCGATGTGCGATTCCTTCGTCCGTGCTTGCAACCAGCTGTGGACCCAGGTTCAACTCGTCTAACAGCTTGTCAACGACGCCACGATGCGTTTTTGATGTTCGGAGCAAGGCCAAGTTGCTGTACAGCTTCACAACTAAGGCCTCTTCGCCGCCATCAGGTGTGTTCTTTCGCACCAGCATCACCTGATTGCAGAATCCTGCGCTTAGTTTCTTAACATCCGTCAGATTGCCATCCTCGACGCCAATCACCCGCTTTATTACGTCAGCGTCTGATTCACCTCCCTTTGCGAGTGGTCTGCCGTCCTGTTTCGCACCCAAGCGACGCGTCCATCTTACAGCAGACGATTTTCTCGCCCGGTGATGTACGGGATTGATAGCGTGCAGCCCGGCTTCCACCCACATACCCCGATTCGTCGTCGAAGTCCCGCAGCTCTCGCACAAACTGATGAGTGGGAAAAATATCTGGCGAGTCACGTCAAAGGATCTCACTTTTTCCGTCTTTTGCAGGCAGAGGCAAAGGCACACCAGTGACCGGGGGAAGGCACACCGAGGGACAAATGCTTTCCGTCTCGGCATGTGGATCTCGTGTGATACGTATCAAGGCGTTGCACTCAGAGACCTGCGAGAGAAACCCCGGTCATCAGCCTTCGTTCCTTGTTCGCCGCGTGAAAAAGAGATCTCAAAAAGCAAAGATCGGCGGACAACCAAAGATCGCAACCGCGAGCTTGACTAAACACGGGGTATCGCACAGTGGAACGCGTTTCCATGAGGATTTTGCCAAGTTCACGAGGCCGCACACCATTTTGGGCACGATTATCAGCGTATCTTCCGTGACGATGATGGCTATGCAGTTCGGTGGCGTCCTCGAGATGAGCGGGGCATTGTTATTTTCGAAGCAAACTGCCCAGGCACTGGTGTCCGCGGTGCTAATGAACGTGGCGATTGTCGGCATCAATCAAGTGTATGATAAGAAGCTCGATCGTGTGAACAAGCCCTACTTGCCCCTGGCTAGTGGCGCATTCAGCTCAGACACGGCACTCTCAATAATTGCCGCTTGCACGACTTTGAGCCTGGCGTTGGGCGCCTTGAGTGGCAGCAGCGCTCTTCTATTTTCCCTTGTTGTTAGCTTGCTGCTTGGCATCGTATACTCTGTAGATTACCCCGGACTTCGCTGGAAACGATCCCCAGTCCTCGCCGCGTCGTGTGTGCTGTTTGTGAGGGCTGCGATTGTTCAAATCGGTTTCTTTGCACATGCACTTGGACGTGGCTTATTGGACTTCCACTTACCGAAGAACCTTTGGTTTGCCATCGGTTTCATGGCTGTGTATGGTGTTGTGATAGCACTGTTCAAAGATTTACCTGACGTGGTCGGGGATAAAAAGCATGGCTTCCGAACTCTCGGAGTCCGACTCGGTCCATCGGTTGTTTTCAATATTTGTGTGTCGCTGCTTGCCATGGCTTATGGATGTGCTGTGATCTTGAGTGTGATGTATCATTCTACTACGTCGACAGTGTTGGGGGTTCTGCACGCAGCTGTTATTATTCCACTACTCATTGCGTCTAAACGGGTCGATGTATCGTCTTCAGCATCACTATATGGTTTCTACGAAAAACATATCTGGAGAAGCTTTTATCTCCAGTACTTCCTGCTGCCATTTTGCGCCTTCTGTTAATAATATCTACGTTAGTGAATTGAAAACTAGCTAGAATACTTGACACCATTCTTGTACGCATCGATCAAAAACCCATTACCGATGAAGAGAAGGTCGTCCATGACTTCGTCAACGCTGGGAGGATCGGGAGGTGTGAAATCTCCGAGTGGGTCGAAATCCGCCAGCGACGCAGGTAACTGTACCCCTTGATGCTCCATCTTCGGCTTGAGCGCTACGCCAATGAGATCGCCTCCAAATTTGTCTGCGAAAAGAAGTGCGGTGCCACCAAGTCTGCGTTCCGCTTCTCTAAGATAGCACTGCAGTGGGTCAAAACCAATCAGCATAGCCGCCCGTGCCTTTTCGGGTCCTCGTGTGAGGACCTTCTCGGGCATTTTGGCAAGTTGAAGCCCTCTCTTCCCTCCATGCTCCGCAATCTGGAAGCTATCTGGATCCACACCGAGCTCTTTGACAAGACGCTTTTTTATTTGCTTAGCCGAAAACAACGCTTGGTCAGGAAACGGCAAGGCTGTCCTTCGTAACTTCAGCACAATGTCGTAGTGCATGAGCGCAGGTGTGAAGAGAGATTCCCATGCGGATGCATCGCCAAGCAACAGGTCATCCATGGATGATCCGGAAATTTCTTGTCCCATCCTATTCTTCCCTTGGAGAAGGACTTTGAGGCGCTCGGCAGCTCGAGAAGCGAGAGCCTGAGCGCGCTTCAATACGACTCCTGGCGGACCACGTTGCGTCCACAGGTCACCTTCAGTGTCGTAGGGAGTCGCGATGCACAGCGAAGACGCACCTGCACTGTCCATTCTTTTCTCCAAATTCTGCATATCTGCAAGAGTGAATTCGTCGTCCGGATCCACGAAAAGTGGCAACACGTTCCATGGATGCGATGCAAGCAAGTCCAAGAACCTGACGAATGCAACCTCTCGTGAACTCGGCGGGTCGACTGCACCAGGATGCAAGAAAAGGTAACCCATAATTAGTTCAACCACCTCGTCTCGAATGTGGGGCGCAAGCATGTGACTCGAAATCCATCGCTTGGCTACTTGAGTCGCTGCGCCATACACAGGAAACCTTGCAGATATTGTTGCAACGACTGCAGCATGGGCGGCACCCTTGATCAGATATTTTTCGGCAGCTTCATTATTTGCTCCACTCGCCGTTGAATTTATGTGAAGACGGAACACAAACCCCTCATGTAAAACATCAGTAGCTTCCTCTGTTACGATAGTTGGGGTCGCATAGCTAGAGCGGAGCTGCTCGGCGATTTTCAGAGCCATAGCAGCCTTGGTTTTGTTTATAGCCATGCTGTTTTCAGGCCACCTTCCGCTACCTTCGAGCTGCACGACAACATCAAGCGTCTTTGGGCATACCGGCATTTGCTCATCACTTCGCCCAAGTCCAATGCCAGCACCAAAGGCAAGCTGGTGCTGCCTAGGCGGAAACGGATCCGTTCCGCGAAACGCAGGGCTAATAGGCTGCGCATTGACCACTCTCAGTGGCACCTCTTTCATATCTTTCATTCGCTTTGCCAGCCTATCCAAGCATTGAATGAGGGCGATGGGAGAGGATTCCTTCGAGTCGGACTTCATGCCCATGGCAGGATCCAAAAGACTGCAGCTCCACTCGACACTCTCTGTGGATGAAAAGTTCCTCTTCAAGACATAATCAGCGGCGAGGGCAGGTATATGATGACGTTTGTTCAATGGGATTGAGTCCCAGACCACGGATTCACAAATTCGTCCATCTTTGAACCTGCGAAGTTCTGCGCGATCACCCCAAAAAGCCCGGAACTCTTTTGCCAGCTTATCGTTATCCGAGCTCGGACCCAAATCCACCAACCTGAAGGCATGCTCAGGATCGAAAATGATTCCAACCCACACTGTGAAGAGATCAGTTTCATTATCATCTTCGTCTTGCTGCTCTGTATTCTTCCGCTTCTTCGTTGCTTTCGGGGCAAAACCAGCCATGGGTCTGATATCTGACGAGTTCACAAATGGTTGGTGTTGCACACGAACCAACTTCGCCCGGTTGCTAATAGCTTTTGTGATCATATCGTGAATCGTTTTCTCGTGACTGCGCCAGCTAATCATATCTCCCTCACATGATCCCGTAGCAATATTGTCACTCCTGTCAATCTTGATATGCACATGAAGGTCGTAACGCACAGCAGGATATAGCGAAACCAGAAATACTTGCTCAAAAGCTGTCCTCCCACCACGTTCAAGGACAGAAGAAGAAAGGGCAGCCTCATGGATAAACTCGTCCATAGCACATCGAGATATCCGTGCACCGATGTTGACGTATCCGCAAGGTCCGACGAAAATCAAAGGAAACATGTTCCTCCACGAAGCAACATTCTGCTTAACCCCAGTGGCCGTAAAGCCTGCCTTCAGCGTTGCTGGATTGGACAAAAGCGACAGTGCACCTTTGACCAGTTGCTGGGCATCCATCTGTGGGCTCAGCTTTCCACTGCAAACTAGGTTAGCCAAAATCATGGACAGCACGAAACCGTTGAATCCATCAGGGGCACCAAGTATCCCGCGCTTCGCAGCCCACACCTTCAAGAGGACGCATGCATCCTCATAATATTCTGCCATCTCCGCCGCATCTCGCAGATACTTTATGTGCTCGTCCATGAACATGTCCTCGATAATCGAATGGTTATAATGAGGACTCGGCAATCGTTCATCGTCCTGGATCTCCAAGCTGCGAAGATTTGCCTTTTCGTGATGCAAACGGGCAGGCGGGAACGCATGAACTGGGATCGTAAGGAGCACACGAAGACATACGTCGCCCGGTTTCTTCGCCTTGACAAGGAGACAGGGTTTTCGAACATCCGCATGATGCGTGGAATAGACTGAGCTAGCGACCCATTCTGCTTTCTCTAGGTGCTGCTGCAGAACCTTTAGGTACGCCATCCTCTTCACATGGTACCTGTGGTCAAGGTAGTCCTTCTCCAGGAAGAACTCTTTCGGCACTTCCACCGCAACATCCACAACCGTGCAGCCAACTCCTGGTGAAGTCTTAAGACATCCACCGGCAGCAGCACTCCCGACGATATGGATGCGATTCGGTGGGAAGAATTTCAACGCTTTGGTAGAGTCATTCTCCAGGGAGGGGCCCAGGGCCTTGCGAAAGTGGTCGGGCGTTGAGAACTTGAAGTCCTTCGCGGGAATCCCTGAACGCCGGAAGTACAAAGGGAACAGAGGGTTATATTCATATCGCACAGAGGGAAACGATGGGTTCACGTGTTGGCGTGCAAACGAGCTGGCCTCAGTCATATGCTTGTCATGTATTACTCGTCATGAGGATAGTCTGTTCTCAAAGATTAATGATGTTGACATCACCGGCCAGCTTGCTTTGCGAAAAACAGGGGAAAAGACGAGGGAAATGCCCTCGACTGAGACGGCTCGTTCCAGCTGACTCGGGGCGCCCGGGGAAGATTAGGAGGACGAACCTGACACAGTCTGTTTTAATCGTTCCACGAGATTAGCGGCGATGCCTTGAACCGCTCGCGGAAGACTCGCCTCATCTAAGAGAGCTTTGAGAAGCTCGCCGTCGAGGGAATCTGGCATCTGGTCTCGGAGCGCGCTTCACCAAGACGCGCGGACAATCGGCTCGCCTCGAAGACTTGCGTCGCGTGAACCTTACTTCACCGGGTAGAGATCGTCGCGAGCAACGTTCACTTTGCACACATCGCCACTAAACGGGTGTGAAGGCCCACGCGCTATGCGAGCAAGCGCGTGCCTCCAAGGAAGAAAAGCGCCGCCGACCATCCTCCGCCGCCTCCATTATTTTGGAAACATCTTGGAGACGTCTCATATGCTTTGCTTTTTGTTACTGAAACTCAATATCAATACAAATTAGGAAAACAGTCAGAACTTTGCAACCTGAATTTCAGTTCCATCATTTCGGTATTTGGAATTAATTTTCACGCTCGCTTTCACCGCTCCGTGGAATAAAATAATCGGGAGCAAGCACACCGGCTGTGCGCTCGGCTGCGAGACCCGAGTGGGGCGATGAATCCTCTCACGCAAATTAAAAATACTCAGAAGGCGACTCTCAGCGAGGTGGGCTCGGTAACCTGATCATCACGTTTGCTAACATGAGCGCTTCCGCTCTCAAGGACGTCTCGGCACCCAACAATTTGCTGACCTCCGCTCTCTCCTCTCGCAGGTTCGTCTAGGGTTGAGTGAAGGAGCTTCATGGCATGCCAAATTCAAGGACTCAGCTTATGTCTTCGCCGGTGGGTTGTCATTCGATCTCACGGAAGGAGACATCCTGGCTGTGTTTTCGCAGTACGGGGAGATCGTCGACGTCAATCTGGTGAGGAACGACGAGACCGGGAAGTCCAGGGGATTTGCCTTCATCTGCTATGAAGATCAGCGCAGCACTGTCCTCGCCGTCGATAATTTGAACGGTGCCAATGTCCTCGGGCGAACCATCAAGGTCGAACACGTAGAAGACTACCGGCTGAAGGATGAGGAAGCGGCGAAGAAAAAGGATTGGAAGTGCGGTTGCGGGGCAGAGAACTTCAAGTTCAGGGACAACTGCTTCAAATGTGGCGGTCCTCGCCCAGTCGAGAGCGAGGCAGACCACGGGACCGAAACTGCGAGAATCGATGCTGAATCTACCAAGGAACGATGGGGACACGACGGTTTTCAAGAGAACGAGAAGGGTACCTCCCAGAGTAAATCCGAGGCGTGGGAGGGTGCAGCGTTCAACGCCGTCGCAAACACGGATGACGATGACGCCATGATCAGACAGCTCAAGGCACGCAAAGAAGCTGCGATGGCGAGGGCAAGGGCTGCCGCACAGGGTTTACCCATTCCAGACGATGGCAGGGACGGAGAACCTCGCAGAGAAGCGAAGAAGAAGGAGAAGAAGTCCAAGAAGGAGAAGAAATCCAAGAAGGAGAAGGACAAGAAACGCAAACGCGAGGTTCTCCGCAGCGACAGCGACAGTGACAGCGAGGAAGGCGCCATTAGAGAATGAATAGCTCTTAGATTATAGATGGGCGGTGTAATTGATGCACGCAATAGACGCAGCCTGGTCCCTGAAATCGATCAGCGTCATCCCCCCAGTTGAGAGTCCGAGAGTCACCCCGAGCCCTCCATCCACTTGCAGCGCTCGAGCAACGCACGCAGCAATAACTGACTCCTCTGCGATCAGTACTGTGGTTCCAGCGCCACGCAAGCTTCTCATATTTCCATCTGTCGAGTCAAACACGTTATTGAAGTCCTTCACTTTCAGTATGTTCGCGATTTCGTACGCCAGAGAACTGGAGAACGATGCACTGTCGTGCCATATCGATTCGATGCCCTCCTCCACGAGAACCTTTGCAAGACTCTCAGCAACACTGCCCCTTTCTTCCACTTCACCTTTATTCTTTGGAAGAGATGAACAAATAAGAACTGCACGATTGAAAGTCATTTCCACGTTGCCCTTTAAGGGTGGTGCTGGAGTCTGATTCAGTTGCTCAAGAATCACGGAATGGTCCTCTCCTTGGGACGGATTGAAGACGAACGTCGTCAACCCACAGTTGCTTTGGGCGAGGCGGCGAAAGTATTCTGGACCTAAGCCGAGTGCATTCCCCACCATGGATTGGATCACAGCATTATGAGCCACCACAAGGATGTCTTGGCCTTCTGCATCGAGTATACTTTCCCAACATTCAGCACCCCGCTCCCAAAGTTCTCGAACAGGAAAATGGCCATCGATTTCAAAGTTTGCCGGGTCTGTCTTCCATGCCGCATACCTGTCGCCGTATTTTTCCTTGCCCTCTTCTTTCAGGAGCCCCTGAAAGGAATATAGATCAATCTCCCTTAACTCCCACAAATCGATGAGCTTTGAATTCCGTGAGTCCCATATGACTTCGGCAGTTCGACTTGCGCGAGCAAGGCGACTGCGGAAGCCGACGTCGAAGTGCTTTCCCTGAAGAATAAGTACAGCATATCAACATCAGGAGCGCGTCTCTTGGATGAAATCGGGCTCACCTGCAACATTTCCCTCGTTATCTCTGCCTGGCTTTCACCCTTCTCGGTCAATACCGACAAATCGGAACTTCCCTGTATGCGTCCTTCCTTGTTCCAGGTCGACTGCCCGTGTCGCACCAATGTCACCTGCAGTGTGGATGATGAGAGATGAAGATTTCGGTGAAGACGACGTTGGTTATTGCTTCCGGTGTGTATAGACGCACCCTCTTTTTCGACTCCACATCGGGCAACCGCTCATTAGCACTCGCAGAGGCGCACGTGAAGTCGAGATTCCGTGGGACACGGGCAGAACCTTTCCTTAAGGCTGTGCTCCTCGGATAGATGCTGGTGGGAGGAGCGCATCGGGCTCTGGCTCTGAGTTCGTTGGCAAAAGTTGCCATTACTGCATCAGAAGCAGACGACGCCGGAGTTCTTCACGTTTTTCACTTTCGAAGAATCCAGGATTGTGCTCCGTGTATCCGGCACACCTTGCGTTGCCCTGGTTTATCAGCTAGCCGACCGTGTTCGCTTGTGGTGCAGAAAAAACTGGCCTCCGCTCTAAGAAACGGAATCCCGAGAGAAGTGGCGGGAGGCCACAAACAGTGGCGCTTGTCATTGGCGGCGGGCTGCACAGATTTTAGCCGAGCTGTGTCGAGCTGTGCGTGCGATACGTGCGGATGGTATCTTGATGCCTGCCGAGAGAGATTAGCTGGCGCTGGGTGAACTAGCTGTTGCCGAGTGAACGAACGTCCTTCGGAATGCCCGCGGCACCGTCGTCGCTGAGCACTCGGCATCTCACACGCGTGCATGACGGCGAGAGCCTTGAGGACCTAAAACCGTGGCGGGTAAGACCTAAGCTTTTGTTTTTGGTGTACCTTTGGACCGTGCAATCCGCCCCAGTCTCGAGTTGCACTTCCCATATCGCTCCAGCTTGCTCGTGCCGACCCGGATGTCATAATTCCGTCTCGTCTCATTCTGTGTTCCCTATCCCAAGGCTCGTGGCGTTGAACTGTTCACCGAGGATGACGTTCACGGGACACAGTCGCAAGTACCCAGTGGCTGGGCGGACATACTCATTCCAGAGTGCAACCCGCCCGCTTTGTCCAAAGTGACGGAGGACGACAGGAAGGTTGGTGATGGAGTCTTCGAGGTGCCCAAAACACTTTCACAGGAACACTATACTGCGCTTGTGCGCTCGGTGCTCATGCCGTGGGGCACGCGTTCCCCGAGCGAAACTAACGATCTACGCACTGCGGCCGCCTCAAATTTACGTGACGCTTTCGGTGTGTCCAAGGAGGTGCACTCCGAGGCACTTGTCGCCGCCCACAACGCTAATCGTGCGGTGGTTCATGAGCTAAATGCGCATCTCAAGGATGGCGCAGGCGTGAGGGACCACGGCGACAGCGACGATGACAATGACCTATCAGATTCGATTAGAATACATGCGGAGAAACGCGCTGTTGAACCGATCGTATCCAACCTGCAGGTTTTGCCACAGTTTGATGCGACACTTCATATTGCGCTGTTAAAAACTGAGGGCGTCGACCAGAACGACAACACAGCAAAAGGGAATTCAAAGGCAAAGAACAGGCCGAGTAACTCGGGCGGAGGGATATTCGCATGCTGCTTTGGAGGAGGAGATACTGGGAAGCAAAACTCTAGTGCTGATGTCGGTACGATCGAATCAGGCACGATGGATGGGCAGCTGTACTTCTCTGCAACGCTGGTGTCTTCAGGGGTTGAGAATGGTGAGCGCACACCTCAAAAGCAGCGGTACAGTTCTCCTCCTGTTCCGTGCAGTTTGTCCGGCGATAATTCCCTGTCAGTATGCATTCCACCAATGTGCGTGACAGGCATGGATACGGCTTCTGCGCTTGTTGAGTTCCGAGTGTTTTGCGCTGCCCCTGTCGTCAATCAAAAGGTTGTGAGAAACGAGCAGCATCTTGACGCCATCTCTGACCGCATCATAAGTCAAGTTGGGGGTACAGAAACAGCGAGGGTCATGCAGCCCACAGCTGATCTACCCACAGCCACACTCCTTGGGGTAGCAACCCTTCGTGTCGCTGACTTGGAGGATACTTCAGGCATGGCCACCCCTCATACAGTCCGTTTGCTTCTCCAGTCACCCTCTGACACTCCCGAGCTTACTCAAAAGGATAACGCTCTCCCAAAGCTAAGTGCAGTACATCTTGCGGTTGACTGCTTCGTCGAATCGTTTGTAAGCGCTATTATTGACTGTGATTCGAGATCCCAGAGCGGACTTCGAAATAGAGCGCCACGAGAACAGCTATCCGTCTCATGCACTGAAATTGTTTCAGCTGTTTGGAACGCTTGGATGCAGAGTGGCAGCCTCTCCAGCGGAGGACCACTTGAGGGACCACTTCGCGCTGGACTGCAAATGCCATCTATGGATGATGGTAAACATAGTTCACAAGCTACAATCAACAACCTCGATCATTCTGAAGTGCGAGCTCAGCAGCAATTGGTTCCACCACAAGGTTGGCGAGGTTTGCTGATCGCTTATGCTGCGCTCCACCGGGTACCTCGTTCAACGATTGCACTCGCAGAGGCCATGATGATCGCTAGATCTTGGATATCAGGGCCAGAACTGTCGGTCGTATCTGAAATACACACCCGTCTTGCAACATCAGTTGCGTCTATCGCTTCGGGTCGTGCAGCTCAGACAGAAAGAGCGATGCACGCCAAGGCAGCAGCATTTATCCTTCCTCACGCAGAAAGGTCTCTGCAAAAATGGCTAGCGCCGCCACCAGGTACAATCACCAAGGAGGCGACAACGATTATTCAGGCACTCACCCCTGTATTGGCGTTGTGCCTACCACTTGAGACATCTGCATCGAAGTTTGCCAATTACATTCATCGCGCTGCTCGTCAAGCTGTTATGCTGCGGACCCTTGGCAGTCTAAAAAGTATGACACGAGATGGGGATGTAGCCTTGGCTGCCATGCGACAGGAAGATCATGCGAGTAATGCGAGTCAAACTTCATTTGATTACTCGCATATCGATACAACCTCGAGTGTGTCAGCTCTGAAGGATGTGGTGTCTCCGCAGCATGCATCATCTGGATCGACCGCACCTCTATCTTTTTCGCGCGTCACCTTTGCAGTAAATGTGGCAATCGCATGCTTTGATGTTGACATGAGCGTATACAAGGCTCTACCGTCTGGAGTGTCTGCTGCACCTGTTGTTTTTCACAGTATGGCTATGGTGCTTATGCAGGTCGCGAAAGATGTCATAGTCTCTGCATGCAAACTGTGGGCACCTCCGTACGGCAAACCCTTTGAGGAACTCGACTCTGCACTGCGGCAGCTCCGTATCAAGATGCGGGGAGCAGGTCTCGTTTCTGTGGCTGGTCCACTATCTGTCCGGGCAATTGAACGGTTGATGAGAGTCCCACTTGATCACATGCTGAACTCGCTGTGTCCACGTCTTGTCGGCATCTTGGAGAAGGGTGTGGCGCGTGAAAGGTCAATTTCACTACCCCCAACTCCAGTTGCCCCTGCTCGAGGTGCAATGCATTCTGCCTCCCTTGTTGACCTCTTTGCTGCTCTTCGTGATGCATACATCGCCGCGATGCCAGCGTCAGTCAGTAATGATGCGCGATGGCTCCATCACACCAAAGAGGTTGATAATATTTTGGCTCAGGCTCTGTGCTGGTACGTTGGTGAGCACGAACGCGATTGTTTATCAGAAGTTCGTTCTGCGCGTGCACGTTTATGGGCTGACCTGGATCGATCGCATGTCGTTCCTCGTGAAACTTCACCTGCTGACGAAGAAAGATACGATACCAAGGAAGACGCGACAGTGAACGTTGTGACAGCCACGCTTTCGTGCGGCTTTCACACTCGTTTGAGCAATATACACGCCTGTGTTGCTTCTCTCCGGGCACTTCGTGAAGACTGTCCTCTTCTCTGGCGAGGACATGAATCAGAGCCAGCTGCTGAGAAACATGACGAGGAGGCTGACAGCTCTGACAGCGATGATGATGAATCACGACACAAAGATGTGAACAAGGCCACAAGACTGATCTTCAAGAACGGTACCAAAGATGCTGGTACCACACAAGTCGAGATGGAAACGTTCAACTTCGATATTCTTTTGAGGAAATTGCGATGTTCACGTGCATCTGTGATTGCAGCGGCTGCAGAATTATTGATGGATGTCATCACACCGGATCTCTCTTTGGCAGTGTTATCTCCCGACTTTACAACACGGCGTATTGCCCTTGCAAAGGTCTTCGATATTATTGACGCTGAATTTGCCATCATGAATTCATCGCTGGCTGCTGGCGCTTTCCGTTTGGCTGCGGGATCCATCTACCGCGCTTTATGTGCTGCTCTCGAGCGGTTGATACTGCATCGTTCGCATGATGACATTGATTCTTACATCGCATCCCTATCTGCGGGAGCGTACGCTGCAAATGGCGGTTGTCTTTCCGGGACTTCAAAGCCTTTGACGGAATCGCAACACTCCAGGGTTGTTGAAATTGCCGATGCACTGCATGATTTTCTCGCTGTTGATGGAGCTGGGGTTCCATCGCAGGTTCTCACTGACGGTGAAAAGCGACTGAGGCGGCTTTTAAATCTATGGTTTACGCCGACTGTAGAAGTGTGCAGAGAGTATCATCGACAGACGGATGCGGTCGTAAGTGGAGGTGGTGGAGCTGTCATGTCTGATCAAATGGGTCCTCTGAGTGTTTTGAGACCACCGGAAGGTGGAGGTGTTGGTCTTCTTGATCTCATTCAATTACTCGCGCAGCGAACTGGGATTTCAAGCGATGGAGAAGCTGCAGTTTTAGTGGACACCCAGAGCTCTGTGGCAACAGGTGTCAATGCTCAAGCTTTATTCGGCCTTGAAGTCGAAGAATACGTGTTGGCGTCCTTTGTGTGTAGACTGGATGAAACCACGCTCGCGGGACGTTTTTTCATAACGCCAACATGTGTGGGTTTCTCTTCGTGTGGTGTCGGACCAGACCATCCTCATGACCTGCACAGCGCCTTAAAAGTTCCAATCAGTCATATCGTACGCGTCTACAAAGGCGATACAGAGCATGGTCCTTTACCCGGTGTTTCTATTGTTCTTGTGGATTCTCGATGCATCAGATTAGATTGTTTCGCTGGTGGAGCCTCCGCAAGAGACCGCGCTCTTGATGCGCTTCGCTCGAGAGCTTTGGAGCGATGAGAGAAATTTATAGGTATAGAACTCAGTAGCTAGCTAGCTAGTCAGTATTTTCAGTAGATTCATCTCTGGAATAAATGGCGTCATGGGTCATTGAATCGCAGCTGGGGCAGGCTCGACCGCGGCACGAGCCTCCCGTATGCGGCTCTCCAACCGAACAAGGGTGGGATCAAATTTCTTGGCATGACAAACGAGCTCCTGTGAAATCACGAACGCGTGCGCGGCTTTTTCAATTCTTCCCATCCTGTGATGCGCGACTCCACGATTGAATGATGTAGTCACAAGCCACGCTGCTTCATCAGCGGGATACGACTGGAGTTGCGCCAAGTTGGTCGCCGCACTTTTTAATAGCTCTTCTGCCTTCCCTGATTCATCGATTTCGATTCGATTACGCACGATGGCAGCGATCGTGTCTTCGTCACGAATAGAGGCTTGAAGCATCGTATCCAATGCAATATCGAGGGCACGAGATGCAGCTTCAGTGCTCCCATGTTTTGCTGAAATGCTCGCCATCAGAAGAATATCCTTTACAGACAGATACGGAGTCTGCATCAACTGCAGCTGGCGCATTCCATCAGGCGTATCATTTCCCTCCAAACATAGGAGTTCATGTGTAAGTATCAAACCGGACACTCGCATACGTGATATGAGCTCCACTTCATAGCCCTCTGCGATTAATACATCGACAAGCTTGAGCAGTTTTGTAAGTGCGCCTCGGGCTTGATGTAGAAGATTTTGAGCATTCTTTGGAAGCCCGCTTCGCGATATTGCAGGAAATTGCTCTTTGCAGAGGTCCAAGATACACGCTCCGACCAATAGCAAAGCTGAAGCCTTCCGTACTTTATGAATTAGTGACGACTTACTTGGATGACCCTCCTCGCTTGTGTCAGGGAAAAAAAAGGGAATGAGGAAAGCGCAGGTCGAGAAGCACACAGCAGCAGGTGTCTTCTCCCCCTGTTTCGCGGCATCCAATCCTGTGTTCCAAGCAACTGACGTGAAATACTCTCCATCGGTCTCTGAAAGTGTCTGCATTCCTTTGGTTTGTTTTAGACGATCTACAAGAAGCTGGAACAGCTTTCCGATTCTGACAGCCGAACTTTCTCCTGCATTCTTGGAGTTTGTCAAATGGTAAACGGCCAGGCGAAATACCAAAATCTCAATGTCATGCAGAGGACCGTCATCCCGCTCCTCGCTAATGAGACGGTGGAGCTCGAAAAGCACAGTAGAAGCAATAGCATGATTCGGCTGGGTTTCAGCTTCATGAGCTGCTGCAATTAAGAAGTCAACGTCCTCAAGGGCAAAGAGAACTTTCAGTAACTCGTCCAACTCATTTTCTTTCCCATCCAAGCGGAGCAGGATTCTGAATTTGATGAGCAGTGTCGATGGAGACAGCGGAGATTCAAGCGATTCCACGGTGGTTATGGTCGCAAGAGCGTCCTCGAAAAGTCCGGAACCAACTTGGCAGCGTGCTTGAAGGCGAAGGAGCTGTGCCCGGGGGCGATTTGAACCATTGGCATCCCTGTTGAAGTCTTCCGAGCATTGGTAAAG
>Ga0206682_10002159_pt1 | contig 18331 bp, 7 predicted proteins | sample M240m12015metaG_FD_155444 | JGI IMG/M metagenome (GOLD analysis project Ga0206682, IMG submission 155444) | Ammonia-oxidizing marine archaeal communities from Monterey Bay, California, United States - M2 40m 12015 | ecosystem: Environmental > Aquatic > Marine > Intertidal zone | place: USA...
ACGGCTCCAGACCGCCTCGAACGCGTCTCCGGCAGCGAGCTGCAACACTGCCGCGAGTCGTTCGAGCTCGGTCCGAAGTTCGTCTGCGACGCCGCGCGCGTCTGCCTCGGCGTACGCACGCGCTACGTCTGGCCACAGTGACACCGCGTGGCCGGGAATGCGCGGCCACGTCATCCTACACGCCAGCTCGAGGCAAGAGGCCGCTCCGCACGCGACGGCATCGTCGCGCGCGTGAAGCCAGCTCAGCAGTGGCGGAAAAAGTCTATCAAGATGCGAAGCAACCGAGAGCTTCAGCGCGGCAATCAAAGGCGGTACCTCTACAACCCACGCCGCCGCAACCTCGGGCTCGTGTCCGCGCGAGTTGGCTGCGTCAAGGATGGCGGTGAACGCCGTCATGAGCCCAGGATCGCGTGTATCGTCGGAGCACACTGCAAGCGCGGATCTCACATGTGCCGCTGCGGCTGCCCCGAAGACCTCTGGCGTGGACGCCGAGAGCGTAGACGCCGCGGCGTCCAGAAGGGCAGCGCCGTGCCAACGCAACTCGGTACGAGTGACGGAAGCGACGAAAGCGACGAGGGCAGCGCAGCCCTCTCGGCGCACTGAAGCGTTTTTATGATCCATCGCTCGAAGCACACAGGGCGCGACACGGGATACCACACCTTCAATGCGGCCAATCCAAGGGTATCCCACCATCTCGATGAGCCGTCGAAGCCGCGTAGCAGCGACGAGGGCAGATTCAGCCGACGCCAGTTGCGCCGCTTCCGCAAGCTCCGGGGGAAGCTCGGGCGCCGGCGGGCGCGGCTCGCGGCGATCATCCTCTTCAGGCTCTGCACCCCAACGCGGTTCGGGCGCGCAGGCAAGGCAGTGCGCTAGAACTGGTGCAGATTCGCCCAAGCACCGCGCCAAGTTTTCGCGAGCTTGTTCGTCGAGCGTGTCACTCCGTGCGCGTTCAGTCTCTGATCCAAACGCGCGTTGAAGCAGCGCGCGCGCAGCGGTTGCGGCGGACGGGGAACTCCATCCTGGCAAAGCATCGACACCGTGAAGCTCAGCGCCGGAAACGTACGCTGCGGCGGCGAGTGCGGCTACAGATGCAATGCTGAGGTATTCATCCTCCCGACCACTCGTGGACGTCGCTGGTTGCGCGGCTTTCTCGTCTTCCGGCGCCGAGGGGGTCACATCTTCGTCCACGATTTCGATTATGAGCGGCTTTCGCGATGTCGTCGGTGGAGGGGTCCGCACCTCTGGCGACGACTTACTCAAGGTGTTCCTCGGTCGGGCATCATGATACCGCCTAGGTGGGTACCTCTGTGTCAAAGGAAGCGCTGCGAGCGTCGATGCCATGCGCTCGAGGCGTTCGGAGGCTAAGGCAGCGGCTTGGGAAGCAGACCCCGCAGCGGTGGGATCGGCGACAAGCGCTAACGCGGGATCTCCGCGCGCAGTCGACGACACCAAGGCGGCAGCCGGCTCGATCAGCTCAGCCAGTGCTCTCAGTGCGCTGCAAGGATATGTCGTATCGGTATCATCCGACCCGGCATCGTGATTCGCCTCGAGCTGCACCATCGGCTCGACGAGCGGCCAAGGCCGCCGCGACGAGTGTGAGGACAATCAACGAGAGTCTCGGGTACAGTCGTGTTCCCGACTTCGGGCGCCAAATCTGTTTGAACGAAACAGAGTTGACATCGCGCACCTCCCGGGGTGGGGTGCGGGATCAAGAAGGTTGCGCCATGAAGAGAGCGTGCATGGCATCAGGGAGTTTACGACGATGGCTTATAGTTGTGTTCATCGCGTTCTTCCTTCCAGGCGGGCCTGTGGAGCGTACGGCGACGGTCGAGGCGTCCAACGTGTTTGCCAAGATGGTGCCCCTGGGTGATCGCGGTTTTCACGGCGACTTCGGCCCTCCCGGCCGAAGCGGACACACCGCCGTGGTCACCGACGAGTCCCGCATGATGATATTCGGCGGCAAGGTGCGCGTGCCGAACGGAGATTACCTCAACGACATGTGGCTCTACGACTGGAACACTGGAAACTGGACCGCTTACAACCCGAACGAGCTGGTGTGCGAGGAATGTGCCGTGTGCGCGAGCGAACGCGCGAATAGCGAAGAAGGTCACAGGTATATCAAAGCTGACGATGGCACATTCATCCAGTGCTCGGAGGACAATCGAGCGGAATGGGAAGCACTCACAGTGACATCTCGCAAGTTTGGTGCGACGTGCGAGTATCACACCACCTGCTTTGACTGGACTGGACTGCGACCGTACGCTGAGCCTAACCTCGAAAACGGCGTGAACCGACCGGCGCGCGAGTTACCCAGTGGACGCCATGAGCATCAGGTTGCCTTGGTTTTAAACAGGCTCACGGGAGAACGAGATACCCTGGTGATGTTTGGCGGCTACAGCATAGACTGCGTGGATTACTGTGAAGATCTGTGGCATTACAACATCCCGCGAAGTAAGTGGGTTAAGATCACTAACTTCACCAAGACGGTGCCCGCTCGACGATGGAAGCACGCCATGGTTGACTACGAGGACGTCGTTTTCATGTTCGGCGGGCACGGACAGCGCGTGAGCCCACCTCTTCCGGGTCAAGCAAGGATAGCGCATGAAATTTACGACGACAGGACCAAGTACGATCCAAATGATCCTTTATATTTCGATGACTTGTGGTCGTACAACGTCACGGAGAGAGAGTGGTCACATCTCAAGCCCTTCTGCGTGACGTGCAAAAACGAAACGGAGGTTGACGGAACCGCAGAGAGAGACGTTTTCGGACCACGCGGCAGGCACAGTCCGTCACTCGCAGCTCATGGCGAGGCTTTGTACCTTTTCGGCGGTTATGCGTATGGCGGCACGACTAACTTTGTGGGAATCTACCCGACCGGCATATCTACCGACTATCCAAGCCTCAGCACAAAATATTACATGAACGACTTCTGGAAGTACAACATCACGTTTAACACCTGGGAAGAGCTAAAGCCACATCCCAGGTATCCTATTCGACCATCGCCGCGCTTTGGACATGCGGCAGCTATAAGCATCAAGGGTTCGCAAGTGGTTATGCTGGTCTACGGCGGATACACCTGGAACGACGAGATTGGTGACCTGTGGTATTATAACATCTCTGGCGACACATGGATCAAGGTTGAGGGTGAGGGCGAATTCCCGTCGCGGCGGTACAGAGCCGTCATGGTCCCGGTGGGCCATTCCAGTCAGCTTCGCACGGGAACGACGGACCAGGCCGGACGTGCGTTGATATACGGCGGGCATGGATGCTTGAAAGGCGAAAATTATGTCGATGCGACGAAGAGTAAAGTCGAGTCAAACATGGATAGAATCAACAACATCGACCGACAATGGGATACGCAATACGACATGACCGGTGACGGGAGGATCACCGTGCGTGCGAACGTTGATGAATACGGGAACCCGATGTTGAACACCAACCCGGATCTTTGGATTCAAACCCCGAGCGAATATGGTGAAAAGTACTGCTACGAAGAACTAGACGATTTATGGCAGTACTTCCCCACGTCGTGCCCGAAAGATTGCTCTCGACGCGGCGTGTGCGAATACAACTTCTGCGTTTGCGACGAAGGTTTCACGGGCCTGGACTGTTCGAATGTCTCGTGTCCGGCAGATATCTGTGTATTCGATTACCTCGGACATAAGCAGGTGTGCAATCAGTGCAACAACCGCGGGACGTGCAACGGGTACACTGGTCAGTGCGAATGTGAATTCCCTGCTTCTGGACCTTCCTGCCGTGAGTACGACTGCCTGAACGACTGCAACGGCAACGGGGTGTGCGACAACTATCGCACCAACGCTCTTGGTTACGGACGGTGCGAGTGCTTCACCGTTGACGGCCGCGCCGCGTACACTGGACTTGACTGCTCCATTCCAGTCTGCCCGGCCAACCCGTCGGATAAAAAGGAGACGACGTGTAATGATCGCGGCATCTGTGTCAACGGAACCTGCGTTTGTCACCCAGGATACGGAGACAGTTTCATCTACAACGAGTTGAGACCTCCCGACGGTGGTCTGTACGGTATTCGCATTCCGACGGACGCGAATCTCAATCCTCTCCCGGGCTGCGGGTACGACGCAGAAAACGACGCGTATGATGATTCACTTCGTGGACCGAAACCCGCGGACCCCGTTGCTGGAAGACCCGCATTGCCTCAATGCCAGCCCATTTATGTCGCTGACTGTGGAGGCATACTCTACGACTTCGCGGGGGCGAAAGCGGTTTATGGTGCGCCGGTATTCTTCGCCGTCACCATGGTTTGGGTGGCGTACGAGTTCGGGGATCGAAGGAGGGAGCAAGACTGAGAGACTCAACTAGCTATTTAGCTAGCTACTAGCATTACAACATTTAATGAGTCACCGGAACGGTGAGCATTTCGGACAATCTCTGACGCGTGATGCGTACGTCCCTTCCGAGCACGACATGGTGGTGGAGTAAACAGTGAGTTGGTTCAGCACGGGATCTCGCGAAAGGACTCGCTTGTAAATCGTCGAAGGAGAAATCTCCTCCGCGCCAACCTCCAAAATCGCCTTTTCTGCTGGCGCCTTCCGGTTATCCCACGGCGGCATGGGAATCCAGTGATCGTAGTTGGTCTGCACCAGAAACCACTCCCCGTCGTCAGCATTAATTCTCCAAGTATTGAGCAATTCGTTCCGACCTCGAGTAAGCACCACACCCTCTCCCGCCGAGACCCCGCCAACAGTCAGATACATTTGCGTCGCAAACTTTTGAGCTCCCAGCAAGGAAACTGCACGGTCAAAGTCAGAATCCTCTTTTTCCAGCAACTCTCGCACCGCCCACGTCACCGGATACGCGTCAGTCGACATCAAAACATTCACTAGATTTATGAGGCTCTTGAAGATGTTTGGAACAGGAATCGAACCAGTCATTTCGCGCTCGTTAGCGGTCACCGAGAAGGCTCCGGCGCGCATGCCAGTAGCAACGCCCACGTATCCCGCGAAAGTCGTCGCCGAAAACGCGAGTTTGCCCGAGTTCCAGAACTCGACGTCGATGGCAATATCTCGAAGACTTGCGGACAGCTGTGGCATGGCCAGCCCGAAGTCCATATTCCTCGCGTGATAGATCAAACCGGAAGCCGCACTCTGGGAAACAATGGAAGTGCAGAACGGCGTGATTTCGAAAAAAAGGTTCACGATAACCACGTCACCGAAAGTGACGTTCAGAGCGTCGGCAACGCCGAGCATCTCCTCTCTCGCCCACGCGGGAAGCCGTGCCTCGGCGTTCGAGATGAGCACGTCTACCTCTGAGTGCACGGTCTCAGGAAGACTGGAGAATAAGTAAAACATCGTCGCACGGGCGCCTTCCCTGTTCGCCTTCATGATATTTTTCCAACGCACATGCGGAGGGTCGTCGAGGTCGACGCGGAACTTCTCCAGAGGAGTGCCGTCGTCACGCCCCGAGGGATGCCGGTGCGTTGTCATCTCGAGATTGACGCCCTGTCGTCGAGCCGTCGACGGTGCGAGCGAAGCCCCGCCTGGCATCAAAGCGGTGACGAGCGTAACAAGAAGCAAAGGACGCATCCGCACGACGCGCGACATCCTCTTGGGATACAGGGGGATAGGACTGCACAGCGCGTGTGCACGACGCCCGAAGGAGTGCCGTGCCGGGCGTTGGAGAGGAAACAACCCGAGAGGGACGGGAACTCGCAGCAGGTGTGCGTCCATCGGCGAACTAAAAAAAATAATCAAACGACTGACAGACTGAACGAGCCTCGGCTTTGCGAAGCGTTTCCACTTTCCTGAGCTTCGAGCACGATGACGTTTGTCGACCGTCATCAATCATGAGCGAAGCATGCCGTCCACGAGGTGAAGCGAAGAAGAGATTTGCTTTCTTGGTCATCGGAACCCGCGGAGATGTCCAACCTTTGGCGATCTTAGCGGCGAATCTGGCAGCGAAACACGACGTTTTTTTCGTCACGAATCGGAACAACAGGTTCTCGGAGGCGCCCCTGAAAAGGGCCGGCGTTCAGCGCGTCGACTTTCTGAGCCTGCCGTCAGTTACGCCCCGAGGGGGGACACGGGTCGTAAGCGAGCATCAGCACCGAGCGGAGTGCGTCGACTTTATTGAAGATGCGCTCGGCTGCAGAGCGGGCCACCAGGGTGGAGAAAGCACAGAGGCTGCTGACGGAGAAACTTTTGTTGAAGAGGCGTCGGAGTGCCTTGTCGTCATCAATCTGTTCGCCGTTGAGGGTTTCCACATTGCAGAGGCTCTGGGAGTGCCATGCGCGATTGTCAGTCCTTGCCATATACCGTATGATGCGCCTCGCAACGTGGTTAGGGACATCAAGCAGGGATACCCCGGTTTGTACGACGCCGAAGTGGAGCACTGGGCGTGGGTTTTATTCGACACGACAAGGTGGGCACACTGGCGAGTCACTGAGCTTGGTCTCGACGACGTGCCCTTTCTTGAGCGACCGATGAAGACCCAGCTGATTTATGCAATTCCACCGTCAATATATCCTATTCCTGGTTATTTGCCTGACACTGTGCGAGCCACGGGGTTTTTCTTTCCACCTGAAGGCTGGGAACGCGAAGTCATCGTGCCAACTCGAATGCAAAACTTCTTCCAGGGCTCTGTCGTGTGCATCGCACTGTCGACTTGTTGGGATAAGATGGGAACGCTTGGAAACGATGAAGACGCCGTCCGTTTCATACGAGCATGCCACAGCTCCTTGAAATCCCTCGGTCTTCGGGGTTTCTTGCTTCTGTCCACCTTGGATTCAGTCCTCGGAAGAGCATGGACCAGTGTCTTCAGGAAACGCAAGCTCGCAAACGACTCAAAGATGGAGCGCGAGACAAACTGGCTGGACGGAGACGATGTTCTACAAGCGTACGTGGGATCGTTTCCCTACGAGCAGCTCTTTTCCTTTTGCTTTGCCGCGTTTCATCACGGGGGTTCTGGAAGTGTTGCTGAAGCTATTCGTGCAGGAATACCACAGATCATACTGCCCACCGTTTTCGATCAACAGCACTGGGCGGAACGCATGCAGTGGCTGTCAGTGGCAAAAATTCTATCGCGCACAGAGCAAAGTAAATCGACTAACATCGACGAAAACGAGCTCTTCATGGCGTTTGAATTTCTAAATAGCACTGAAGCTCGCGAGAATGCGAGAAACCTGCGCGAGACAATCAGGGGTAATGAATCAAACGGTGTGAATGACACGGCGGAATTGCTAGAAAGCTTTGCGGAAACGAAAAGCTCGCGTAGATCGAATCCGAGCGTCACGGTCAGACTAAAAAATGGGTGGCGATTCGCTTGCAATCACCGAGCACGGGAAGAAGTGATGTATCTCTACGATGAGATAGTGGAAAGGAGTGTGTATTTCAGAAACGGTATTCGACCGAAGAGAGGTGGCATCATCTTCGACGTCGGTGCAAACATTGGAATGTTTTTGCTTGCAGTTCATGAGCAGTTACGAGTTGACACAGAGTGTGGATGGGAAAGATACATCGCGTTCGAGCCTTTACAACAGAACATAGACATGCTCCGTAAGAACGCGAACGCGCATGGCGTTGGTCGGTACGATATCGTGCAATGTGGTATCTCAGACGCCGACGGAAACGCCGATTTCGTGTACTTCGCAAAAGTACCCGGTAACTCAACGATGCACATTAAAGAGAAGCTCGAGTTGCAGAGTACATCGATGAATCCGAATCTGCTGGAGGATCGACAGAACAGTCGATGTGCCTTGCGAACGCTTTCTTCGATCCTCGATGATGAGTATTCCGACATCGAACGAATCGACCTGCTGAAGATTGACGTAGAGGGCAGTGAACTTCTCGTGCTTCGAGGCATCTCGAAAACGCACATGAAACTGATCCAACAGCTCGTCCTTGAGGTACATGATGTTGACGGTAGATTGGCAGAGGTCTTACAACTTCTCACAATGAGTGGCTTCGATTGCTCGACTGAATCTGGGGAAAGCGGGGCACGCGCATTCATTGTGTATGCGACGCGAAGCTGACAGCCTCATATCTAATATTTTCATCACGCGTCCCCGTTGTATGATTCAATGCCGCTTTATGCATGTTTGATTTATTCGTGATTGCGCTCTAGCCCGCGAAAAACAATTCAGAAATTCGAGACCATCCATCGGCCATGCCGCCTAATATTTTCTCGCCCCGAGTCGACGTCTCGTTAAAATTTGATTTATATTTTGGGAGTTCTCCGATCGTTTTCGCTTTTCCCGATTTCGGCTCCGAAACGCTTTCTCGAGCGTCCCGAAATCTTCGTATTTTCCAGTATTTTGTGACTGATTCTCTTGGTAGAATCCACTTTTGACGTCGGTTTTTCCGCGTCCACGTCAGAATGTTGATTTTTTTTGTTTTGGCAAAGTATCTGAGAATAAATAACGTTATTGGAATGTGCGGTTCGTTCAACACTCTCACCAGCACGGACGTCACACTGACGACCAGCCAAGAGAAGCTTACTCAAATCCGACACAGGTACGTTAACGACCCTCCCTTAAATCGTTTTTTTATCAGCTCCAAAGGCACGCAAGAACCGCCGCGTACGCCAGTGCACACAAAGATTAAAAACGTTTCCGACACGGACCGCAAGTCTCGCACTTTTTTCCGCCGTTTTCGCGGTCCTTCTGCGAGAGTCCTTCAGCGCCTGTGTCGACTCTTCAGACCTTAACGAAGCTGTTGAGAGACCAGCGACGCTCATCGGAGCAATTGCTCGCCCATCATATCCCCACGTGCTTTTTGCTGACCTTTCCAAAACCTTGTTCCCCTCTGCCGATTCAGGGAAAACTTTAATTCAACTCAGAACAACAACGAGATGAGCTCCAAGGATATCAACCTCAAGCTCGCCGAGGAGGCCATGGCCCTCCAGGCGAAAATCGGAGTCGGCGTCGTCGACGCCGGCATGTTTGCTGAATTCGCCTCCAAGTTCCCTGGTTTCTTCACCGAGAAGTTCAATCTCATCATGGGTCCGGGCAAGGCCGACAACAAGGATTGCAGCTTCGGTGAAATGATGGGTGTCGCGAAAAAGATGTTCGATGCCATCAAGAACAAGTCCATCAAGCACGTTGTCACTCCCGTCGACGACAACACCATGAGCGTTCAGATGATTTTCGACTCTGTCTACACCGACGCCCACGGTGATGAAATCGCGGGTACTGAAGGCGTGTACGAGTTCACCACCATCCTCACCTACAACGCCGACCACAAGATCGTGAGCTGGAACCAGACCTGGGACACCGCCAAGATGGACAAAATGCGCGAACTTGAGAAGGAAGCCAACCACAAGATTTTCGAGCGCAACAAGGTTCTGTTCAGCGAGATTATCGGCGCTTGGGGCTCCGGTGCTTTCAACACTACCAACCCCGACGCCAAGAAAGTCGCCGAGAAGTTCATGGCGGAGGACTGTGTGACGGACGCCCGCTACAACACCGAAAACTCGAGCGGATTCAAGGTCTACGAAGGCCGGGAGGGTTGCCTCGAGTGGTGTGCCTTCCTGGAGAAGACTTGGGCCATGCCCGATTACTCCATGCTGGGCGTCTATGAGGGTCCCAAGGGTGAATGCTGGACCACCGGGTCCGCCTCCCCCCTGCACATTCCTACGGGCAAGCAGATGCCCTTCCCTTGCGAGTTCATTTACCGCGTCGGGTTCAACAAGGAAGGAAAGTGCACTTACTTCAAGTTCTACAACAGCGGAGCGTTCATGTACCAGGACTCTCTCGTCTCCGAGAACGAGGCGGTCGTCGCTCAGATGATTCCTCTTCCCGAGCGACCCGTGGCCGATAAGGATTTCGCCAAGAACCTTGAGACTTTCTGGGGCAACATGCAAGCGTGGGGCTCTGGGGTGTACAACGGTCCCAAGGATGCCGCGCTCGAGACGATTGAGAAGTTCTGGGCGAAGGACTGCGTCGTGGACTTCCGTTACCCCATGAAGACCACCTCCGTGTTGGACAAGCCCTTCAGGGGACCCGAAGGAATCTTCGATTGGTGCCAAATTCTTGCTGGCTGGGACATGCCTGACTTTGATGTGCAGCACGTCGTGGAGTGCAACGAAGGCGAGATTCTTGCCCTGTTCCACCTTACCAACACCGTCAAGGCGACCGGCAAGTTAGTCGGTACCTACGACTGCATCTTCCGCTGCTCCGTCGTGAACGGTAAGATCGCGCACGCTACGATGCACCAGGGTCCTGGCGCTGCTACTCTCGACGAGGCGCACACTCCCGATGCGAACAAGTTCTTCATCGTCGAGCACGAGTTCCGCTCGCCCGAGAAGGCTGAGGAGTGGTGGAAAAACACGGCAGAGCTCTTCTCCGACGCCGAAAAGGTCAACGCCTCCAACAAAAAGCAGTTCGAGCTCGGTTTTGCCTTTCATCAGTTCCTTCCCCAGGCTGCGGGCACCGACAAGAAGATGCAGTGCTTGTGGGAATGCAAGAACACTGTGACCAAGGAAGAGTTCCAGCAGTTCATCGACGGCCCTTACGGCCCAGATGCGATGGACTGCGTCATCAACCACGTGTCCCCGGCAATGCAGGGCGCCATGCTTCCCGGCACCAAGTTCTTTCTGCCTTACTTCCAGGCTGCGCCTGAGCATCCCATCCAGACTAAGGGCTCTTTCTTCTGGGTGAAGCACGAGTTCAAATCCCCTGAGTCCGCAGGCGAGTTCTGGAACGCGATGGGCTCTCTCGACTTCAAGGCTGTCACCGCCAAGAACAACAAGCTCGGTTTCCACAACCACACCTTCGTTCCCGTTGCTCCTGAGGGCCCCATGTTCTGCCTCTGGGAAAGCGACAAGGATATTTCGGTGGAGGAGTTTCAGACTTTCGTTGACGGTCCTGACGGCCCGGGATACCCTGCGCTGATCAACCACGTGCACAAGACGGACCTCGGCGCCGCGGCCGTTCCGAACGCGAAGTTTTCTGTCCCGGTCGAAGGCGCTGTGCTCCCTCTCAAGGAAGTTCCCGCCACTGCGGCAATCACTGCTAATCAGGCTATGGCGGCCTAAGCTACTTCGACACGTTGCGACGAACGAGCCAACGCACCCCCTCACACGCACAGTCGCGTCGTCGCGAGCGCGGTGACATCTTAAGCTACGTAGTACCTGTATCAATTTTCTATTGTAATACAATTAATTAACGTGACGGGTAAAAAAGTTGTTTGTCTGCTTAAAATACTATGCTCGCCAAATCTGGATTTTTAAGGTTAAGACTTCCCGTCTGTGCCCAATCCATTCGAGATAAATTGTAGCTAGCCATTAGTCTTTTCTTCTCTCGCCGCGTCCCCCCTCGCGATAGTTCCCACGGCGATCAACGACGCAACGCGACGCGCGCTGTCGCATCGGGGACGCATTGTCCCCTCATAGCTTGCACTCATGGGTCCCTGTCTAAGTACACCGGGATCCAAAGAGGACAGGCAGGATGAGGCCTCGATACGTCCTCAAGTAAATGTCTCGACAAGCGAGTCGCGGCATCCGAGTCAGGACAAATGGTCTCCCCGGGGAGCCGAGGCTTTGGCCGAGACCTCGGCAGGGCACGTAGCCAGCCACAGACCAGAGCTGTCGCCCCGAAAGCTTCAGTCAATCGAGTCGGGGAAGCAACTCGCAGATCCTGGACAAGAACGAGAAGCGACGAGTCCGGCCGCCAAGGAGGTCAATCCCGTGCCCGAGAGGGAAGGGCCGCGGAAGACGAGTTCGAGGGAGGCTACATCAGTGTTCAGCGCGGAGACTGTGAGCAAGCTCGAACAACAGACCTCGACGATAGCCGATTCTGCGTCGACGAGTTCATCCCGCCGTGATTCCCTCGACACGGTATCGAGCTCGAACTCATCACGGTCCCAAAGGTCAGCGAAGCACACCGCCTCGGTGACGACGTCTTCTGTTTCCCACGACGGAGCGAATTACACGCAGCTGAACCAGTACGTCATCATCAAGGATCTTGGTCGAGGGGTTCACGCGAAGGTGAGCCTCGCACTCAACACTGCGAACAATAACTTTTACGCTGTCAAGGCGACGAATAATAACGCCGTGCTCGCGGAGACGGCTGTGCGCAAAGAGATTGCCGTTCTCAAAAAGCTCGAGCACGACAATGTGCTGAAGCTGTTTGAAGTGGTCGACGACCCGGACAACGGCGAGCTGCTTCTGGTCCTGGAGTACGCTGAAGGGGGTCCAATCTATACGAGATACAACCGTACCCATTTGAGCGAGGATGTGGTGCTAAAGTATACCAGAGATATCATTCAAGGACTCGATTATCTGCACCACGTAGCAGGAATCGCGCACATGGACATGAAGCCAGAGAACCTGCTGAAATCCGCAGACGGGACAGTTAAGATTGCGGACTTTGGCGTTTCTTTCGTTGGGAGAAAAAGCGATCCGCGAGCGCCTAATGCCTCGAAACGGATCGTAGGTACGCCTGCATTCATTGCGCCAGAGATACTCGGTGATGATGGTTATGATCCTTACAGCGCTGACATTTGGTCTCTCGGTATCTGCATATTCCACATGAGCACCGCTAAACTCCCGTTTGTTGGGCGCACAATTTTTCAGATTGTTGCAATGGCGAAGAGGCAGGGGCTGCGCTTTCCACCGAATCCAGAGCTCTCAGCGGAGCTCATGGACCTTATGGCAGCGATTTTACAGGTCGATCCACAGGAGCGCGCTAGTGTAGAGTTCATCATGCAGCACCCTTGGATTACGTCGAATGGACAGTACCCTCTGCAAAGTCTCTCGAGTATGGACGAACACATTAAAGTCTCAGAGGAGGAAGTCGCCGCTGCCGTGCGACACGATCCCCTGGCTGCGCTTCTTCGTCCTCAGTTCAAGACCGAACACTTTGCTCCCGGAGAAGTTATTATGCGCAAAGGCGAAGTGGGAGACAGGTTGTACTTTATCAACGCTGGAAATTGCGAGGTTCTCATGGACGCGCTTGCAGACTTGCCAAGCGAAAACGACACTGCAGTTCTCGCGGTGCGTCACGCGGGCGAGTACATTGGAGAGCTCGCTGTGATGGAGACGATCCGAAGCAACGGCGCAACTGTCGGAAAACGCACTGCCACCGTCAGAGCACGTGATGACGTAGAGTGTCTTACGGTAACCGTAAACGCCATGATGGAAGCGCTGAAAAAGGACACGGGTGGGAGGGAAAGACTGATTCGTACGGCGAGCTTCCGGCTGGAACAGAACGACGAAATCTTGTTGCAGCTTCAAGAGAGTCAGACTCAAAGCTTCAACATGCGCGTCGCTTCAATGTTTACGCCTACGCGAAAGCTCCAGGTGTTATACGCGGAAGACAGCATGCCGACGCAGTTTATCGTGAAACGGTTGATGAAACGCATCGGTCAGGTAAACTTGACTTGCGTCTCGAATGGACAGGAAGCGGTGGAATACTGCGAGCAGTGCACTCGAGGAGAGGCTCCGCGTCCAGATATTGTCTTGATGGACTGTCAGATGCCCGTGATGAACGGCTTGGAGGCGACAACTGCGATTCGTAACCTGGACGAACTGAGGGTGAGCCGCGTCCCAGTCGTCGCGGTGTCTTCCGGAGTAAAAAGCATGAACCAACACGCTTGTTTGGAAGCAGGTATGGACGACTACGTCTCGAAACCACTGAATCAAATTGTGCTGACGGACGTGCTCGTGAGAAACCTTCCGCCAAAACTGCTTGGTAACGATGAAGCGAACGGAAGGCTTGATTATTAGAAATTGAATATTAGCTATCATAGTGTAAAGATTAAGTTGACGTGAACTTTGACGGTATCTCACACGCCCCGGTGTCGCAGTTGTCTAACGACACCGCCGTAGCGCGCTCGCTTCCTTCTCCCGAAAACATATGGTTCGCGTCCTGGACGTACACAACCTGTTCCGGCGCCGTCGCGACCGCCGGACGATTTGAATACGTCTCACCGATACGACACGTCGCATGATAGCCCACCTCGCGGAGGTCTCGGATGCAAGCATCAACCTTGTCTTTGTCCACCGCTGCCAATAGACCGCCCGCGGTCTGCGGGTCGTATATGAGCGGATAGCGAGGGTTTCCGGACATTTCGTCTTGGTTCGCCACCGCCCTCGACAAGCGCACGTTCGCAGGCTGCAGCGACGACGTGATCCCAAGCTTCAAGCACTCTTCGGCACCATCCAAAATCGGCAAGGCGTCTAGGTCAAGAACAGCGGCTAAATTCGAGCCCTTGCACATCTCCACTAAGTGGCCCAGCAGTCCAAACCCGGTGACGTCTGTACACGAAGTCGCCCCGTGTTTCACCAAAATCTCCGCGCCAGCTGCGCTCGGTTGCCGCATGCTGTCGAGCGCGGCGCTCACCCATCGCCCCTCAGCCTTCGCGCGCATGTCAGCTGCAAACAACGTACCAGTTCCGATAGGCTTCGTCAAGATCAAAGCCTGTCCAGGCTTCATCCCGCCCTTCTTCATCAGTTTTTTTCGTTCCGCGACGCCGTGCACCGCGAAACCGAGCGCTAACTCCGTGCCCTCGCAACTGTGCCCCCCCGCGAGCGCGCACCCCACCTCTTTGAGGACTTTCGTGGCCCCGGCCATCATCTGATAAAGCGTTTCCTCGACCTGTGGCTCAAGTCCGTATGGCACCTGCGCGATGGCAAGCGCTGCGTGAGGCTCTGCTCCCATAGCCCAGCAGTCACCGAGAGCGTGTACCGCCGCGACTTGCCCGAAGATGTACGGGTCGTCGACGAAAGATCGGAAAAAGTCGACAGTGTGCACGGCAACTTTTCCCGGAGGCACGGTGATAACCGCAGCGTCGTCGGGCTGGTCAAGTCCGACGTCGACTGCGGGATTCGTCGGGATGTCGAGCCGCGCCATCACGCGACTGAGCACACTGGCGCCGACCTTCGCCCCGCAGCCGCCGCAACGCATGGGCACGGCGCGCAACGCCGCAATCGTCGCCGGACCGGCGGCAAGCGCAACCTCTGCGACATCCGGTTCGGGCGCGAGCATCTCCGGCATTTCCTGGTACATCTTCATCCACTTCTTGTCGATACGGTCTTTCCATGCCCACAGCATAGCACCAGTGCTCGTCGCGCCACCTAGGCTGAGCGAGCCCCACGACGCGATGGCGTGCTTTGACCCGGTGCTGATGAGACCGAGGAACGTTTTCTGCGGGGTGAAGTCCACGAGCGCCTCTCCGAGCAGATAGCGACGCAAGTTATCAGCCAGCGGGGGGCCTTGACGCACTGCGAACACGCCGGCTTTCGGGCGAGGATGTCCGACGACGGAAGCGCAGTCACCTGCCGCGAAAACGCCCGACGCGTTCGTTGATTGCAGCGTCGGTGCGACTCGCACAAACCCGCCGTCGACGTCCAGGCCCGACTCGGCTAACCACGGCTGCGGCGCGGCTTGCGTGCACCAGATGCACTCGTCCGCGGGAATCTCGCGGCCACTGGCCAACTCTATCGTTGCTTTGGAGATGGTCTTCACGCCGTCCCCCTCGATGAGCTCGATGCCTCGAGCCGCGAAGATGTCCCGAAACGTCGCGCGCGTGGCGGACGGGTGCGTGGGCATGAGTTCGCCCCGCGTGACCAGCTTAAACTCTGCGCGGTCGCTCGGATGCCCAGCCTGTTGCAGCTCGGAGAGCATTCTGTGCTGCATGGCGAGCGCCAGCTCAACGCCGCCCGCGCCTCCACCCACTACCACCACTCGCGTTTGCTTCTTCGTGGTCAACACGCGGTCCAAGAGCGCTTCCCAGCGCGCGCCGAACCCGAAGATCGGCTTCACTGGGGTAGTGAAGTCGCCGGCACCCGCGACTTGGCTCGCGGCGGGGGTGATCCCGATATCGATGGACACCGCGTCGTAGGGAATGGACGGCCGATTCTTAAGAACGATGCGTTTGTTCTCGTAGTCGATGGAGACGGCCTCATCGTGGATCAAACGGTGTCCCGCGAACGTGCACAGCGGCCGGAGATCGACGTGACATTCGTCCCACGTATAATGCCCCGCGATGTGGCCGGGGAGCATCCCGCTGTACGGCGTGTTCACTTCTTTGGCGACCAGGGTGACACGCACGCCGGGGAGCTTGTTCATTCCGAACATCTTCAAAACGTACACGTGGCTATGTCCTCCGCCGATGAGCACCAAATCCTTGACAACCGGTCCGTCGTTCGTCATCTTCCCCATCGCTGCAGAGGCGCTTTTCTGTCTCCGTCGGCGGGGCGTACTTTTAGATCTGATTGGCCGGACGGCACGGGAACCGGACGTGCGAGACCCGCGATATCCGGGGGTGGAAAGACCGGTGGACGGCGCAGATACGGCAGCCACCAAGCTCATCCAAATGCCACTCGCGCAGCTTCCTGTGCTCGAGGGTGTGGGCCGAGGAAGCCCCCAACCGCCGCCGCGAACAAATTCTCTGCAGGTATCATACGTAGTACTCGGGCGAAATTGTGCCACGCGTGACATCGACGACATGGGCACCTTGAGTCGATAGTTAGCATACTGCCAGCGACGCACGATGCCGGATAACGATGAGCGCACTCGTGTCGCAGCTCTCGGGCACTCGCCCCGCGTTCAGTTTGGGCTCTCGCTCTCGCTCTCGGCAACGCCGATGCGCGCCCGTGCGTTGCCAGGCCTCGACGGGCGCTCCGCCCGCGACGGCCGGTGAGCTGAGCAGATACGATTGGAAAGGGATGAGTTGCGCGTACCGAACTGCTGGCACTGGGAAACCGGTTGTCCTCATCCACGGCTTCGGCGTCAGCAGCTTCCAGTACCGCGACACGGTGGAAGAGCTCGCAAAGACAAATAAGGTGTACGCGCTCGACCTGGTCGGCTTCGGGGCGTCGGACCAGCCGGACACGGAGTACTGCATGGAGTTCTGGAGAGATCAGGTGATCGATTTTGTGGACAACGTCGTCGGACAGCCCGCGGTGTTGTGCGGAAATAGCATCGGCAGCCTCGCCGCGATTCACGTCGCGTCCACCAAGCCTTCGTGCGTCGACGGTGTGATTCTGATCAACTGTGCGGGAGGCATGAACAACAAGGTGAAGCGCATGCCCGGCGATTTCGACGGGTTCGGGTGGCAGTACAAAGCCGTCGTGCCCGTGTTCGCCGTCGTGCTCGCGCTCATCGACTTCGTGCTCAAGATCGAACCCGTGGCTAAGCCTCTGTTCGATAACGTGCGCACGGAGGAAAACGTCATGAACGCGTTGCAGGGCGTGTACAAGAACCCTTCGCGCGTCGACGACGCGCTCGTGAGCTCCATCACGGACGCGGCGAAGCGCGAAGGGGCGTTCCGCGCCTTCGTCCGCATCCTCACGGGGCCGCCGGGACCGAGGCCGGAGGAGATGATGGACGCGGTGACGTGCCCCATGTTGATTCTCTGGGGCGACGAGGACGGCATCACGCCCATGGACTTTCCGCTCGGCCAGTACTTCATCAAGCTCCCCGCGACTCGCGCAAACACCACCCTGAAGGTGTTCCCGGGGGAAGGACACTGTCTGCAAGACGACAACCCGCGCGCCGTGACCCCAGTGATTCGCGACTGGGTCGCGCAACTCTAAGCGCGATGCCCGTGCGGCGTTTATTTAGCTACATAGGATATTCTACGAGAACAATCGTACGGCACGCATTCGTGAAAGACATCTGCTACAGATAAGGCTATGGAGACTACGAGATGTACCACCGTACGCGCCTGTCAACCCAAAAGCCACCCTTGCGCGCCTGAGTTGTCGAACTCCGCGGCGGACCTCGACGCCGCCGCGGAGTGCCCCGTCTTGGGCCGAGTTTTCGCCCACGTCGCGCCCGTCGCCTTCATCTCCTTCACCCGTTTCACGATCTCCTTCGCGGTGTTGAACGTGCCGCCGGTGTGTTTTTGGCACACGAAACACAGCTTCTCCTTGGCGTTGTGTTTCAGCGCGCAGTGCTCGCAGAAGTAGTGCTTGCACTTGGTAACCACGGGATCTTTCGCGTCCGCCCAAGTCGAACCGCAAATCGCGCACGCCGTGGGCGTTTCGTCCTCCCCATCATCCTCGTCTTCCGGGTGTGACGCCTCGCCGTTCTCGCCGAGCTCACGCTCCATCTTTTCCAATCTCGCCATCGCCTCTTTCTTCGCCTTCTCCTTCGCCTCCCACTCCCGGTCGAGCTGCCACCCGTGCTTGTAGTCGCCGCGGTCGTGCAGGAACTTACACGAATCGCCATACCCGCAAAATCCCGTCTCTTTGTAATCCTTGCAGATATCCGGCTTGTAGTCCATGATGAACGTCGAGCGCACGTTCGCGGACGCGCGCATCGGGCCGTGCGAACCACCTCCTTTCTCACTCGAGATGGTGTGCTCTTTCCGGAACCCAGCGCGGTAATCCACGTAATTCGCGCTGCCCT
>Ga0206682_10002161_pt1 | contig 18308 bp, 15 predicted proteins | sample M240m12015metaG_FD_155444 | JGI IMG/M metagenome (GOLD analysis project Ga0206682, IMG submission 155444) | Ammonia-oxidizing marine archaeal communities from Monterey Bay, California, United States - M2 40m 12015 | ecosystem: Environmental > Aquatic > Marine > Intertidal zone | place: USA...
TCTGAGTCAAAATTTGTTACTTGTGATTTAGGTAACTGTATATTAACATTACTTGATGAGGATATTCTTCCGCCATTATCAACAACAATTTGAGGTACTGCTGTTGCACTACCATATTGTCCTGCACCACCAAACTGTGTTAATGATATAGCACCTGTTGTTGAATTATAATTGACACCTAAAGTTCCTGAATTTACGGCTCTTGCCGCACTTGTAAAATCTGATACTTGTGATGCTGTAACACTTACTGCTGTTTCACTTGCGGCTGTTATTCTACCTTTTGCATCTACTGTAATTACTGGAACAGTTGTAGCATCTCCGTAACTTCCTGGATTAGAATTTACAGAGGCTAATGTTGTTTGTAAAGTTGCTACATTTCCAGCACCCTGAAATTGTCCACCTGTACTTGTGGCATCACCGGCTAAAGTTACTTCAACCGAATTGGTAAACATTTTGGCTTCATCTGCCACACCTGCCAAACTACCAGTAAATACATTTCCTGAAATGCTGGCACCACTTGCCACTGTTAGTGTTTGGCCTGCACCAATAATAATATTACCTTGTAAGTTAGGTTCAACAACTAAGTTGCCTCCTGTTAGGTAACTTATATTTGCAAACGTATTGTTACTGTTAAAAGTTATCTTTGCTGTGGTGTTTTCACCATCAGAGTTAATAATAAATTCTTCAGCCGCTACTCTGTTTTCATTAATAGTTGTACTAACCTGAGTAACGTTACCTTCAACTGTGAGGTTTCCCTTAACAATAAAGTCGTCTTGTGCATTTATATAGGTATTGTTTGTTGCCATTTATTGTAATCCCTTTAATATATAAAGACTATTTATCATTTTTTACCAATAAGAAATTAAAGTCAAAAAAAGAGGACTTAAAAGTCCTCTTTTAATGTTTCTAGTTAAACTAGTAACTGGTCTACGAGACCAATAAGTTTTAAGGCTTACTGGAATGCAACGTTACTTAAAGTAACAGCATCAACGTAATCCGCCGCATTACCAAGAGATGATGCAGTATTTGTAAGTTCTTTATAACCGTATCTGGTCATGAAACTTACTACTGGTTCAAAACTTGATGGATCCATTACTGGGCCTGTGCTCATTAATGGAATGTATGGACAGTAGAATGCAGGAGCATCAGTTTCGCTTGATCCTTTGTAACCAACTAGTACTTTAGTACCGTCAGCCGCATAGTTATCAGCAAATACTTTGATTGATCCGTTTAGTGTACCAACAAATTTAGTATTTGTAGGTGCTTCAAAAGATCCTTCAGTTGTTCTTGCAAATGTTGAAGTAGATGCACTTTGTAAAATTGTAAGTGCTTCTGGAGAAACAACAATGTAGTTACCAGCGCCACGTCTTGTTCTAGCCGCGATTCTGTTAGCCGCTCTGTTGATCTCAATAGCCAAAGCCGCATGTCTGTCACCAACGTAAATACTTGTTCCACTTAGTGAACTAAAGTCTAAAGTTGTTCCAGCACCTGCTAGAGTTCTTAGTGAACCGATAATTTCTTGGTCGATTTCAACTACGATCTCTTGTGCTAAAGCCTGCATAATTTCTGCTTCGACGTCTACGCCGTGCATTGATTCTGCATCTTGAGCCGCCTCAAAAGTCCATCTTGCTGATAACCTTCTGGTTTTCGCTTCAACAGTTTCTTTTAAGATCTGAATGCTCATTTTTCTACCTGCTTGTCCCTCTGCCGCCGCTGTGGCGTCTGGAGAACCAGCATAAGTACTAGCAAGTTTAAACGGACTTAAAGCCTCGTCGCCTGCTGTTGCTCCACCACCAGTTTCAGAATATCTGACTCTTAGTGTGTGGATTTGCCCTACTGGACCAGTCATAGGTTGAACACCTACTAGTTCGTTAGCAATAACAGAAGGCATAACCCTTCTTATTAGTGGTAACATAACTTTGTTTAATGTCGCTACTGAACCTGCACCTGTGGCACCTGCTGTTGCGGCCTCGGACAAATGTCTCTTTGTATTTTCGAGGACAACATCTAGAGAAGATTTTCTGTTTCCAGAAAGACCTTCTAATAAAGCGTCTTTAGTTGCAGACCAGTTGCTTTCAAATAAGTTTGCCATTTTAATAACTCCTAATTATTTTGAAAGTCCGGCCAATTTGCGGATCATATCAATTTCTACTATATCATCCGCTTTGTCATCGGCATCTGCTGTTATAACAACTGCCTTATCGCCAGTGTGCTCACTGACAACGGATTCTGACAATGTCTTCTTAACTCTCGGTGCATCTCCATCCAATACTGAAGGTAAGTACTTATTAAAGGACTCTTCCAGTTTGTCTGTTTTTACACTTTCAAGTAAATCTGACATCAATTCTTTCTTCTCTTTACCTAGTGGTGCCATTAGACTGTTTAATGTATCCTTACGGTTCATTTTGTCTTCTGCAATCCTTAACTTAGACTCAACTAATTTAGTTGCTTCTTCTCTCTCAGCAATTACTTGCGTTGATTCGTTAAGTTTTGTTTCCATTTCAGTAATTTGTTTTTGTATTTTCTTGATCTCTTTTGCTTCGTTTAAGTAACTAGTACCATATTCGTTCGCAAATGCTTCAAAAATTCTACGACCAAAGTCGTTTTCACGTGCATTAGTAATGTCATCACGGAAAGATTTAACTTCATTAGTAATTACGGAATTAACAACGCCTTCGACCTTGTTTGCCGCTTTCTTAATGAAATCAATTTTGGCTTCTGCTAGTTGCTTCTTGCCTTCTTTAACCATTTTGACTTTCTGTTCCACAAGTCCTTTTTTGTCTTCGTGGAATTCGGATAGTTCACCAGCCAACTGCTCAGTTACAAAATTATCTAATTTTGCTACATGCTCACTTGTTCTGGTTCTATCTGCTCTTAGTTCTTTAACTTCTTTAGCAACCATTTCAGTTACAAATCTGTCTAAAACTTTAGCATGTTCACCAATTGCCTTCGTGTATTTTACCCTGTCGTTTGCAAGGGCTTGTTTTTCTTCTGCAATTTGAGAAATTTCTGCTTCAACTTTTTCAGAAATAAAATTGTCAACTGCTTCTACAATCTGACTTTTGTCATGATCATATCGCTGTGCAAACTCTTCTCTAAGTTCCGCTGTAAGCTCTTCTCTTGCTTCTGAAATCTTACCTTCCCATGCTTCTTGAAGAGCTGATTTAACGTCTTCCGTTAACTCTGCATTCTCAAGTAGTTCTGTAAAATTCACTGCCATAGTAGTCTCCTACTTATATTTTTAAATCTTTGATGAAACCAGTGATTGCTTTCATCAAGTGTTTTTCTGCACTTTTATCGTGTGTTAATGCTGAAGCGGTATCAAACATCTGTGCACCGCCCTGCATGTTAAATAAACTCTCATATATAGTCTTTGGATAGGCGTCTGGGGCACTTGGTTGTGCCACAATGTCTACTGTTACTATGTCGAAGTCTGAAACACGTCCACTATCGTTTACGTTTCCTGAACCTCGGCTACTAACACCAAGTTTTGCTCCCGCCTTTAATAATGCTCTTGCAATATTACCCATCGGTGTTTCTATAATTTTAAGTTTGCCTAAACCGTTCGCATCATCACAATATAAATCTGTAATGATATGACTTACTCGGTCTAAATTTATTTGCAACTCTTCAGGATGATCTAACTCACCCATCACAGTTTCGCCTTTTCCAAGGCGTTCTTTTACACTAGCACATGCCTTTGCTATCTCGTCTTTGGGATAAATTCTTCCATTTTGATTTTTTACATCGCCTTGGATGAATAACCCAGCCATAAATAAGTCCTTTCCATCCTTGGATTCCATAATCTCAACTTTGGATATTTCCGGACTTAAATATTCGTATAACTTATTAGCCATTTACTATTTCCTATCAGTTAAAAAGTAATTAAACTTTTTTAGGTTCAACTTTAATGTTGTCTGATGGTGTGTGATCTTTTGCTGAATCTCCGTGGTTGCCTTCGCCGCCATCTTTAGATTTAACAGGTGATCCAGATTTTTCAACTTTTGATCCGCCACTTGGAAGTGGTGCATCTTTGTTGTCGTCTGCTGGAGCACTTGGAGCCGCTACATTGTCAGATAACTTAGTTGCTTCTTCAACAACTTCATCTTCTTCTGCAACTTCTTCATCTAGGTCATATTCAACAGACTCTAAATCAAGTTCGTCTTCCATGTCCATTTCTGCTTCATCTTCATCTTTAGGCTCGTCACCTTCTTCTTCGTCAGCAAGTAATTTTTCAAATTCTGCTTTAAGGTCTTCTAACTCGTCCTTAATCTCTTCAACTTCGTCTTCGAGGTCAACGTTTTCTTCTGAATCCATTTCTGCTTCCATTTCTTCGTCGCCTTCTACTTCTTCTTCGTCTTGAAGGATTTCTTGTGCAAAGTCTCCAGCAGGGTCTACATCGCTGATTTCTTCTTCAACTGCTTCTTCCTCTGAATATTCTGCTTCTTCAACAGCCTCTTCTTCAGATTCCTCTGATTCTTCAACTGCTTCTTCTTCTGATTCTTCTGCTTCTTCAACTGCTTCTTCTTCAGAAACGTCTTCGTCTAGAACTTTTTCATACTCTGCTCTTGCTTTTGCAACAACATACTCATGAAGCATTTCTTCCGCTTTTTCGTTTTCTTCTGCAAGTAACAGTTCTAGAATTTCTTCTAATTGTGTTCTTGATTCTGACATTGTGGTCTCCAATTTCTATTAATTTTCGCACACAGAAAGTTAAGTTTCAGATGTGCCTGTAATATACTTAGTGTTATATTGTGTTTTTATGCTGAAATGGGCTCAAATGAGCCTATTCTGTGTTTTTCAGTGTGGAAACTGTGATTATGTCCTGTTTTGCCATGTTATTTATCATTTCGTAATTATGTTGCAATATATCAGCCATTTCTTGTGACATCATAATTTCATGTAAATCTGACAATGAGAGTTGTTGTACTACTCTTTTATTTTCATCAAGTGTTTTAAAAATTCTGGTTTTATGGTCTGGTTCATTATCATAAGACTCGTCAAATAAAATACCGTCAAATGTTTTGAATCCTAACTGCTTTAAATAATGTAAAGATTTATAATTGCCTTGTAATATAAATGGTCTTTTGTAGTATATACTTCGCCATGTTTTTTCTGTAAAAAATACATCTTGCCACCATGTGTGTGGATAATTTAATCCTGTATTAGTTTCAGTAATAAAATCATAATAAGTATCATCAAATACTTTGTAAAACTCTTCTGCTTGAGGACCATGAGACAATATGCCTCTTACTGTTTGTTTTCCATCTACACTTATACCTTTCCAAACAAAAGTACATACACCACTAGTAAACAAGTTGTGTTCAATAAGATATTCCAATGTGTAAATTCTATGGTCTCTTTCAGCACCATTTAAACAAGAAAAATGTTTTGGTTTTGGATTACTGTTATAGTTCTGGCTGTAATCTGTATGGACTTTTACAGTTTGTTTAAGCCAAAAATCCTTAAATGCTACATTTTTAAGTGGTTTTATGCTCTGGAAAAGCTCTTTAAAACGTTCGTATGCCCTGTCAATTACAAGACTACCTGTGTATAAACTAACATTTTCTGCAGGTATTTCAAGCTCGTCTAGTATTTCATGTATCCTTATTAGTATATTATCATGCTTATCTATGTAGTAATTGCTTTCTGTGGAATAGTCAATTATAACTTCAAGACCAGGAGTATAGTCCTTTAAGGATTGTATTAATTTATTTTCTAAAGAGGAACCGTCGTTTATTAACTTGACGTTTAAATTAGATGAGTCCGCCACCTGCTCCAGCATCCGTAGGTGCATTATACATTACAGAGACAAATTTCTTATGCTCAATGTCTTCAGCACGTTTAATAGCTCTTACTTTACGCAATTTATTTAATTGCTCTAATGTAAGTTTAGGCTTTCTGCGTTTTTCTGAGTCTGCTTTTTGAAATTCATCAAACTCAGGATTGTAAAATTCGTTTAGTCTCATTATAGGCTCTCTGGTGATCCAGGTGGTGTGCCACCTTGTGGAACAACTCCTGCATCAGTATTTAGCGGATCTAGTGCAGGATCTTCTAATGGTATCTGATCAGGTGCTAACTCCATGTTAGGGTCAACTGCCGCATTAGGGTCTGGTCTTATACCAATGTTTCTGAGGTCTGCTGGAGTTTTATCGTCTGCAAATTTTTCATATTTGTTTTCTTCTCTCCACATTTCCTCATTTTGTTTAATCTCTTGCTCTGTAAGTCCAAGGTATTTTTTCATTTTAAACTGGTTAGCAAGATACGGTACTGCGGCTACTGTATTATATAAGTTAGCTCTTTCAGTATCTAACTGTAGGTCCCTATAACTGCTAAAGTTCATAGGTGCATTAAATACAATGTCAAAGTCACCGCTATCTATTTCTATTCCTCTGTGTTTGAGGAACAGTTTAAACTCTCTGTCTAAATCTTCTTGTATTTGCTTTTGTAGTCTTTCCACATACCTTGCAAATCTGTATTCCTGAATATAAGCAATACCAACTTTACCATCATTATATGTTGCACTTCCATCTTCAGGACCTGTTGGCAAATAACTTGCTGGTATTCTTAATCCACGTAATAGTTTATTATTAAAGTATCTTAAGTCATCTATTTGTCCCAAGTTTTCACCACCTGGTAATGTGTCAACTTTACTGCCTCTGCCTTCACTAGTTGCGGCAAAGAAGTAATCCTCTAACATACTCATCGGATTGTAGGCGGCATCTATAACATTTTGTCCGTCTTTATTTTTGTTAGGTACACGTTTTTGTTGTACTTCGTATTTTATTTGCTCCAAATACTGCCTTGCTTTATGTGGAGGCATATTACCTACGTCTATAGTAAACACACGTCTTTCTGGTGCTCTGTGTACCCTGTAAATAATAATGGAGTCTTCAAGTAATTCTTTCTGTTTGAAAACTTTAAAAATTGGTTCTAATATACTAATGCCAAATGGCCATGCATGGTCCATTCCTTCTGTTAAACTAACATGTACAACATGTTCTGCATCAACAGGCACACCTTGGTTAACACCATCTATACTGCCTGTTAAGTAACTGCCTGATGCTCCAGGGTTATTAGCAGGTGCTCCAATATATTGTCCACTTCCTGAACCGTATGGTTTGCTGTGTAATGCGGCTGGGTTAGTTGCTAACAACTCGCCAAAGTTAGGTGCTAAGTTTTTAACAAAATATGTCTCAATCTTTTTACCAGCACTTTCGTTTACAACAACTTTTTCAATGTTAGCAGGATCTGTCCAATAAAGTTTATATGTTTGTGGGTCTCTAACAAAAAATTGATCTCCGTATTTAATTGTGCTACGGAAAATTCTAAATGCTCTTTTATGTATTTCGTTTAAGTTACACCATTGTGATAAAGTTTTAGTTAAAATCTTATCTTCAGTATCACTAGGTCTTCCCTTATAATAAACTCTTAATGGTAGTTTGGTGTGATCATCTTCTTGTGTACCAAACTCTGCAATAGTATCTAAGGCGGCATTTATTTCCAAATCGCTATCCATTTGGTCATACTGCATATATCTCATAAGCCTGTTTGGGGAACCAGCATAAACCTCAGGCAACCAACTAGCATACCTGCTAGATGCGGCTCCTGGCCCGTCTGTACTTGCTTTATTTCCAGTGACGTTTAGTGGTAGTCCACTGTTATCAACACTCGAAAAATATTTTCTCCAACTCATAAATGTAACCTTAATGTATTATATTACACTATTTATCGATTATTGTCAACTAATTTATTTTTACCTGGCTAGGTTAAGTCTTACCACTGATTTCTGTGAGTAATTTATTTGTTTTTCTCATTATTTCTGATTGAGTTACATTTTGTGCAGACATAACACCAAGAGCTTCAAGCAAATCATCATTTGATGCTGGTGCTACATTTGTTGTAGTAGTTGTGGTTCCATCATTATTAGTTATAGTAGTTGTGCCACCTGAGCTTAAACTAGGATCTAATGATGTGGCGCCTGAATTTGCGGCAGTTGTGGCCATTGTGGCTTTTGCAAGATCCATAATTTTTACAGGATCTGCATTTTGAGATAGTGCTAATACTTGCTCTACTGGTGAGTCTTGTCCAAATAAAGCGGCCATTCCTCCTTTTAAAGAATCTAACAAACTAGGATTCATGTTATCTGCAAAATTACCTAGAGATGAACCCAAAGCGTCTACACCCATTGCAAGTCCCATAACTTTTGATGGATCTAAATGTTGTAATCTTTCTATAGCATTAACTGAAGCCTCTGTGGTCTTAACCATGGCATCAGCCTCTGCATTAATTTTTCCAACTTTCATCCTTGTAATGGAATCCATAACACTTGCTATGGAAGTTCCAACAGATTCTATAACACCGCCTATGGAATCAAATACTGATGCTATTGCTTTACCCATAGATTCTATAACTGTACCAAAGGCTTTTATAGTAGGTGCTAATCCTGTTAAAACACTTCCTATTGCCTTACCCATGGATTCTATTAGTGGTGCTAGTAGTGATAAAGCATATGACAATGGTATTAATGCGGCGCCTAACACTCCTATTGCAAGTGCGGCTTTTAGTATAATTGGAATGGGTATAGCACCTAAGGCTTTGGTACCTCTGGCTAGTCCTTGCATACCTGTACCAGCACCAGAACCCAATTTAGCCATGCCTTTACCTGCTCCACCACCTAACGTACTGGCGGTTCCGCCGGCCAGTTTGGTTCCTAGATAAGATATCCCAGCCTTGCCGGCGCCAAGAGTACCAATCATGAGCACCCACGCGGCTAATACTGTTTTCCAGTTATCCTTGATAGCAGTACCTATGCTTTCAACTATTGCCGTTCCTGCCCTGCTAAAAATATTGCCCATAATTTCTTTGAATGACATATCTTTAAAGCCTGCAAAGTATCCTTGTAAATAAGTAATTGTTTCTGACATCCATTTGGCAAATGAGGTAATCTTGTCTTTTAGTGTTTTAGCAACAGTTCTGCCGAATTCTTTAATGCCTTCTGCTGTGCCGCCTACTCCTTGTTTAAATCCAAACAGACTGTGAACTACTGGTAGGAAATTATTTGCTATTGTTTCTGCAAACTCATCTATTTTTCCTGCACCTTCTCCAAAACCTTGCATGAACTGATTAAAGGCACTACTAAAGACACCTCTTACTTTGGATAAAATGGCATTAAAGGCATTGAAACCATCTGCTAGTTTTTCTGAATCAACTCCCTGTTCTTTTAAAGTCTTTTCTGCTTGTTCAAATTGTATAATTGCTTTAGCCATTGCTTTGGCTTGTTCGTCACCTGCCCTGGCTAATAGGAATACCCTGTCTTTTTCTGCTTGGCCTAAATTACCTAATTCTCTTGTAAAGGATCGTGCTACCGCTTCACCGTCCAACATACCACTATTAAACCCTTGTATAACATCCTGGAAGTTATCTGCCAATCCTGGCAACACCGTGATAAATCCAAATGCCGCATCACTGAACCCAACTGCTCCCATGCTGGCCGCCTCGACAGCCGCCGCCGCAATTTCGCCGCCAACTTCTCCACCCATTCCTCTCATTACTGAAATAAACTGTCGGAAGCCTTTAGTCAATTGTTCACTTGTTTGTGCTGGTAATGTAAGCATTGAGGCCATTAGCATTTGGTTATTTTCTAACACCTGCCTCGTAAAGTCTCTCATAGCATCTGTACTGACACCCAATGCAGTTGAATACTTTAATTGCATTTGTGATGTTTCAGCAATGTTGGTTGACATTTGTCGTTGTTGTGACAATGTCAAAGCACCCACATTAAATAGGTTTTGTCTTAAACTTAATTCTTCACCAAACATTTCATTAAGATCGCTCAGGCTCATACCTAGATTAATACCTTGTGATGTTAAGTCTTGAAATTCTGTCATTAACTGCGGTACTACCTTTTGACCCATAACTCTCATTACTGCTGAATTATTAATCATAAAATCAGTAGCCTCAGCCGTAGACATTCCCATTTCGTTAAGTCTGGAAATATTCATTGCTGTTTGGCCATCAAGTGCTAAACCGCTCTGAGCTAATCTGTTAAAACTGTTTCCTAACTGTATAACTTTACCAGTAATGGCCGTAAATGCTGTACCAAGTCCTAATATTGTTAAACCAAAACCTTTGTCAATAAGAAAAGCAAAAGGCGCCATAATGTTTTGGGCTATAGATTCACCACTTAATTTAACTTTTACCTTATCCATGCTATTAGTGACATCATCCATGGCCTTTTTCAGTTCATTTGAATCTGTTTTGCCCTGTTTGGTTGAGTCTTTTAAGGTGTTATTAAAATTCCTTAATCCACTTGCTACTTTTTTAACTTCCGCAGTATTATCAGCAGTACCGCCCATTGCTTTGAGTAAGGCCTGTAATGTAGACTCAGTGGCCCACATCGGAGCAGAAAATCTGTCTCCGCCCATTTCATAAGTTATGTTCTTTTCGCCTGCCACTCAGTTTCCTTTAAACACTAGTTTTAATGGTGATAAATAGTCATAAGAATAAGTATCACATGTTTATATTTATCAGATTAATTAACAGGAGTTTTAATACATGTCAAATACACCAAATCCATTAAGCGGTTATTTTAGATCGCCTAAACTGTATGTAAAGTTACCCACAGGTGGTAAATTTTATACAAATGATATTGTAGAATATCCCGACTCAGGAGAACTGCCAGTTTTTCCCATGACTGCAAAAGATGAAATGATCATGAAAAATCCAGATGCACTATTAAATGGTGAAGCAGTTTCTCAATTAATTACAAGTTGTGTTCCTAATGTTAAAAATGTAAGGAAAATGATTACTAATGATGTAGATGTATTGCTAGTTGCTATACAAGGAGCAACTAACGGAGATGATATTGAAGTTGGAGCCGTTTGTCCTGACTGTGAGGAAACAGTAACAGGCATAGCAAGTGTTGAAGGCGCAATTGAAACCATGGTAGACCTGGAGGACGTATATGATGTGCCAACTGGTTCAGGTTTAAATATTAAAGTTAAACCGTTTATATATGAAAATACTATTGAAGCCGGAATTGCCAGTTTCCAGAGTACCAGAAGTTTACAGGTAATGGCAGAATTGCCAGATGACATGGACAGACTAAAAGTTTTTAATGAAAGTTTTACGAAAATGGCTGACATGAACTACACATTGATTGTAAATGCAGTACACAGTATTACTATTGGTAAAGGCGAAGATGAACAGGTAATCACAGACAGAAATCATATTAATGAATTTTTAAATAATTGTGAAGCAGAAATAGGAAATGCTATAGAAACATCGGTCACAGAAATAAACAAAATAGGAATACAAAAAACTATGCAGTTTGAATGTGAAAAATGTGAAAAAGAATTTGAAGCAGGAGTTACGTTTGACCCTGTAAATTTTTTCACGGCTTCCTAGGGAGAGCCGAACCCGAGGAGATACTCGGATATCTAGAGAAGCTCAAAAAAGAGTCAGAGGCAATAGTAACTAACTTGATGGAAATAGTAATTTATTCAGAAGGTAAAGTTTCCTATAGCGAAGTTTGGCTTATGAGCCCACAAGAAAGAATATCATTTACAAAAGTTTTAAATAACTTTTTGAAGAAAAAGAACGGCCAACAAGGCACTGAAGATTTATAATGAGTTGGTATTATAAAGACGACTTAATAACAGAACTACCAGAAGACTGTGAAGCATTTGTTTACTTGATAACAAATTTAACAAATGACAGAAAATACGTTGGTAAAAAGTTAGCAAAATTTAAAACAACAAAACCCCCATTAAAAGGAAAAAAGAATAAAAGACGTGGTTACAAGGAAAGTGACTGGCGTACTTATTGGGGTAGTAGTGATCATCTTAATAATGACGTTGCAGAGCTAGGCGAAGAGAAATTTAAAAGAGAAATATTGTATTATTGTCCTAGTAGAGGAGTAGCAAGTTACATAGAAGCCCGAGAGCAATTTGAAAGGCGAGTACTTGAAACTGACGACTATTACAATGGAATTATCAACGTCAGAGTAGGTGGTTCGAAAATCCTTAAAGAGGCATTAAAGACCTTATAAGTAGGTGTGTTAAAACGCAAGTTAAAACGCAATTCACATCAAGGCATATCACAGGCACACATAGGACTATACACCGGCCCCAACCGAGGCATATAAAATCGGGCTCTTTGACAATCCGTTAAACACGGTGCGAGAACTGGAGATGTATAGCGGCAAAGATACAAACACACGACAATCAGTATTAAAAGGATGTAGGCAATGAGAAAAAGCAACCTACAAGCAGTATAACTAAACGTAACTAGGTTATAGTGTTTCCGTGAGATGAGACGGTAGTGTATGGGGACAGAAGGCTCACTGGTTCCTAATAGCACCCGAGTTTACGATGACGATGACCCATCGTGATGACATATTCTCCTGTATAGGAGAATTATGACTCCTACCTTCGTGATAACGAAGTGAATTTAAGTCGAGTAAATGAGTTGAGTGAAACGAAACGAGTTAACGAAGACTTAAAAAGTCCGAAGGACTTAATAACATGTTACACTATGGAAATATTGGTATTTCGAAATAGTTTCTAAATCTGGTTCATGTGTTAGTTTACCTAAAGGAATATGCCCTATAGAAAGTCTTTTGTCGTCTATTGGGTAAGGCAGTTTGCTGTTTATTTTAACACACCAGCGTCTGATGTCTTTGGCAATTTTTTCCGGATCTTCCACAAATATACTTCTACCAAACCAGGCAACAAAATCATTTTTTAGTATTGACGTAGGCACAATATGATCTGCTGGTATATCTACATCATCGTCTAATGCTAACTCCATTATGTGTTTACCAACATGTGGATAATTCATGTACAGATGGTTTGTGAGTCTAGTGGGAGAAAATAGTTCATAGTCCTCCTCTAACAGAGGTTCACCCTGATCTTGTGTACAGGTTAAAAATCTTTTGTTCTGATATCTGGTTATTTCTTCCAAGTGATGCAGATGATAATTAAACATACTCCACCAATATCTGAGATCTCCAGTGGCATTCTTTACACTATCAGGAAAGTTAGTGTGTAGCATGTTTAGATCATCTGCCCATTTCAGAGGCATATCAGTATCTAACTGTTTAATTTTTTCTATTGAATAGTTTAGTTTGTCGCGAACTTCTTGTTCAGTTTCACCAAAATTATAAAACTGTGTTCTGCTTATATAATCGAAATCTGTTTGCTGAAACCTTTCCCAAATACGTTTGGCAACACGGTTATCAAATAGTTCATATGTTAAAGTATATTCTTTATTATGCCCTAGATGTATATCAATTAACATACTCGGTGTCTGTGTTATAACTAGTAAAGCCGCCTTCTTTTACAACGGTTAACACATTGTTTACACGGCCAATTAATTCTTCTTTGTGAGAAATGAGCATAATATTTTTGCCTTGTTCACGATGCATTTTCTTTAATACAGCAAGAGCATTTTCTACACCCATACTGTCCATACCACTGTCAACAAGTTCATCAATACACATCAGGTTCATAGGCCTGTTTAAACTTTCGTATATGTCTCTGAATGCCCAACTAAGTCCTAGTATAAGTCTGTTACGCTCACCTCTACTTAGATTGTCAAAGTCTAAGTCTCTGCCGTACTCAGTAATCTCTACACCTAAATCACTTGCGAATTTAACCTCATGTGGTAAACCAAGTTTTTCCAGATAGTAGGATAACCTGTGGTTGAGGTATGCAATATTTTGATCAATAATCTTTTTACGGATAAAACTGTCTTTACTTGTTAATAGTTTATATAAAAAGTCCTGATGGTCTTGTAAATGTGTAAGCTCGTTCATAAGTTCAAAACTAACTTCCTGAATACCACTAGTTTTAAGACTATCTATTTGTTCAATGTAAGGATTTTCTTCTTGTGCTTTTTCCTCTAACTGACTGTGCATTGTTGTTAAGTTATGCTTATGTTGTAATGCTTGTTCAAGTGTGTTATAAACAGTTGTAGGCATTTCAGGCATATCGTTAAAGTCATCTAATGCTATCTCTATATCTTTATGACGTTGTTCTAGTTCTGCAAAATACTCATGTTCTTGCTTAATATTTTCTTCTACTTCTTTTGTGTATTCTTCATGAGTATCTAAATGTGCTGTAGGCTGTTCACATGCTGGGCATACGCCTGCTTTCGCACTTGCTAAATCACTTTCTAGTTTTAATAATTTTTCAGAGCTTCTGCTTACACTTGTTTGTAAACGTTTATACTCTGTATCTAATGTTAATTTATTACTAGATAGTTCCTTTAACTCTGCAACTTGTTTATGGTCTGCTAGTTCCTGATCAATATCCAATTTTTCCATATCGATAATTTGTGTGCCTAATTCAGTAATTTTTACATCTTTATTGCTTTGCCAGGCTCTGCTTCTGCTTTCTATTTCCTGAATATTTTTTTCTATTCTTTCATTACTTTTATTAATTGCATTAATTGTAATTTCTTCTTCTTTAATAGAGTCCCGAGTAACTTTTTGTCGCTCTTTTAATATTTCTGCTTTCTGTGATAACTCTGTAATTCCTAGTAGTTGCTCGATCATATCTTTCTGATCGTTGTTTTTCATTCCAAGGAAAGGTTCTGTGTATGTATTGAGAGCAATTAGATGCTTAAACATAGTATGTGGAAATCCAATTATCTTTTCTATTTCTTTTTGTGTTTCTCTACTATCGCCTTGTTGCTCACCGTCAACAGCATCTTGACCATCTATGTAAAATTTTAAAACATTAGGACGTCTACCACGTTCTATCCTGTATTCTTTTCCTTGTATTTCAAACTCAACTGTGGTAATCATTCCTTTACCATTTGTTTTGTTTATTAAGTTGTCTTTCCTGATATTTGTCAGGGCGTCTCCATACAATGCATAACTGAGAGCATTTATAATAGTAGTTTTACCAGTACCATTTCTGCTACCGTCTCCGCCCATGTCTAAGTTATGTCCTAATACAAGTGTAAGTTGGCAATTATCAAAATTAACTGCCTGTGTGTTGTTGCCCACACTCATAAAGTTTTTTGCTGATACGTTTTTAATCTTTAACATAATTAAGTTTCTATGCTGTTATATATTTCAACTAGGACGTCTTTTGATATAGTATTGCTGTCTATTGTGTCTAATTGTGCTAGTACAATTTGGTCTACACTTTCAAATTGTATTTCTCCGCCTTCAAATTCTTCTTCTTCTTTTATAGGAATAAGTTGTAGTTCTCTTACTCCATATTGCTCTGCAAATTTTTCTCTTACAAAATTTGCTTCTTCATAACTAATACTTACGTCAAGACTTACTCTGGCATAAGTGTATTCATCTAATAAGTTTTGATGATTATCTAAAAGTTCTTTAAGTGTAAACCTTTTATACTTTGGGCATTCTGTCCAATTTACATAAAGAGGCTCTTCACCCCATGTTAGGAACATGGCACCTCTTTCATTGTCGTCTACATCTGCGTAATTATGTGGGAAGGCATTACCTATATAATGTATATTATTTTTAAATTGTCGTTTATGGAAATGTCCACTAAACACATATTCAGGACCGCCTAACATTTTGTCACTAATGCCACCGTGATCAGGCATCTCTACCATTGCATTCATTTTAAAGTATGGTAATTCAAAATGCCCAAACATATACTTAACTTGCATTTTAGAAACTTTTTTATATTCATCTCCAACAAGCCAAGGAATAATAGCAACATCGTCCTGAACAAAATGTTCATCTATCATTACAAAGTTAGGTAAATCTCTGATATACTCTATGCTGTTAAGTTCTCTCTTATCTTTGTAGTACAGATCATGATTACCCATAATCATATATACTTTTTCAAAGTTATCGTTGAGTTTCTTAAATGCCTGGATAGAAGCATTCATAGTAGCAACACTAATACTTGCTCTATGATGATTCCAATCTCCTAGGAAAATACATGTTTCTGCATTTCTGGCATGTGCTTCAGCAATAAACCAGTCAACGTATCTTCCGCAATCTTCTAAATGTAAACGGCTGTTTTGCTTTAATCCGTAATGTATGTCAGTAAAACAGGCCGCTGTCTTAAACAGTTGGCTCATAAAAATTAGTCGTTAATTTGTGTAGTTTGACTTTGCTCTGCGGCTTCTCTTAGTTCACGCAGTTCATTTTCGTGTTGAATTTGTCTTCCATAACTTGGCAAGTGACCCTGTTCGATTAAAATATCATCTCTAATCATTTGGTTCCTTTTTTCCAAGTTAAGTACTCTTGTAAAACTATTATTAACGGCGGCTGTATAATAAGCAAATGGGTTATCTGATTTTTGCTCATTAAACTGTAGGCCAATATAACTTAATTGTAGCAATGCTTGTCCACGCATTTCATCTACATAAGTATAACCTCTCCAGTTACCTCTGTGACTATATCTTTCAACTAATTTTAAAAACATAGTTCCTAATTTATTTGTGATCTTTCCGTGTTCAGGATTAAAGTGTCCATTGCCTATGCCACCTTCCCAATGACTTCTTGCAACTTCCTTAATTTCATCACCAACGTATGCATAATGCATAAACGGAGGAAAATTAACCTTTGCTTTTGTTTCTGCTTCGTTCCTAGGATTCTTTTTCCTGCCTGGTTCTAATGGAATGTGTTCCATTGTCATTACACGGAAAACTAAGTCCTCTTTTGCTATGCTTTTAGGATCTACAGCAAATTCTTTTTGCTTGGGTTTATTTCTGTAATCTTTAGGATCATGTAATGCCATTGCGGCCTGATATGCGTCATACTGCATCTTTGCGGCTTTATTTTCTCTTGCGGCTTTAATACTGATTCTGTTGATCTTTTTAACGTCTTCTAATATGATATCAAAAAAGCCATAATTCTCATCTGCTAACCAGCAGTATGTCATTTTGCTCTTATGGATTTCTTTTAATATATCTTTATTATTTAGATAATTGACTTTCTTCTGTGCCATGAACTCTCCTCAAAATTATAATTCATTTATATTGTTAGTATTATACACAGTAATAGTGCATTGTCAATTAATATTTACCAGATCTGGAGAAAACTGGAAATGTTTATAGGAATATTATAACATGTTTTAATAAACCTGATAAATAGATGTAATAGGAGAATATATGGGTTTTTTAAAAAACATTGCTAGTGGCTATTTAGGTGCCAAGGCTAACCAAAAATTAAGTGGTATTAAAAATCCTCATGCAAGAAGGATTGCAGGTAATCTTTTGGGCAATGCATTTGGAGATTATATACCTGGATTAAGTAATCCTCCCAGAAACCCAGACCAAAATTTACTTTTTGGTGCTAGGATGTTGAGTGAGCTTCAGTTAAGGCAAGAATTACAACAACAAACTGAACAGTTTGGAAATTTAAAGTCCGAAGCAAGCCAATTACCACTCCAACAAAATTACGATTGGAGAGCTAGATTACGACCTAAAAGAGGTGGAGAGAAATATGTGTATGGTATAAACTATGCAGATCAGAGTGAAGTAGGTGGCACAAATATAATGCAACCTATTATAGACTCTGGTGGTCTTGTATGGCAATATACACCGCAAATTTTTGTATCTGCTGGTGCAAATTATCAGGCACATGAATTACAGGGTATGAATTATCCAATACATTCCTATATGAATAGTAGACCTCCTGAACTTCCTATTGCTTCTGAATTTACAGCAAACAATATCGACGAAGCAAGATATATGTTAGCAATTATAACTTTCTTAAAAGTAGCAACAAAAAGTTTTGCTGGTGAATCCTCAGTTGCACAAGGTGTAGCAGGAACACCACCGCCTGTGTTACTATTTGAATATTTAGGACAGCACGGTTTTAATAAAGTTCCTGTTATAATAAAAGATTATTCCATACAATATGGAGAAGATATAGATTATGTTCCAGTACATTATAAAATGGGCGGTGAAGACACAGTGACTTATGTACCTACAGCCGCACTGATTTCAATCAACTTATCAGTAAACTACACACCACAGAAACTAAGAAAAAGATATGATATCACAAGCCTTACAACAGGCAATGGATATATGGACGGATTTATTTAATGGCAAAATTTCACAGCAGTAATAGTTTCTTAAGAAACGCAGGACTTATAGACAACTTCCTAGATGTAAATAATTTACCTAGGATGCCTAAAGGCCTTTACGACGAAGATTACGAAATTGGTAGCGATGTGGAAGGCAGACCGGATATACTTGCATATAAAGTATACGGCACTACATCACTTTGGTGGGTATTTGCATTACGAAATCATGACATTTTAAAAGATCATATTAGAGACTTTAAAGCAGGCATTACCATTAAA
>Ga0206682_10002162_pt1 | contig 18303 bp, 26 predicted proteins | sample M240m12015metaG_FD_155444 | JGI IMG/M metagenome (GOLD analysis project Ga0206682, IMG submission 155444) | Ammonia-oxidizing marine archaeal communities from Monterey Bay, California, United States - M2 40m 12015 | ecosystem: Environmental > Aquatic > Marine > Intertidal zone | place: USA...
CAAATAATTCTTTTGTTATTTTTTTATGAATATTATATCTTTCATAATCATCTAATTCCCTTTTTAACATTCTTGTGTTATAATTATTTTATTTTTTTTCATTATTTATCTCAGAAACAATGAAAGAAGATTTGAGAAAACAAAAATTATTGAAAAGAACAGAGATGGAACAAGAAACAGAAAATAAAAATTGTATTGAATGTGGTAAAGAATTAGAAAGGGGTGAATTATCATTAAAATATTTTTGTAGAGGGTGTTATGATGCCTTTTCTTCATGTCATATTAGAAGAAGAGAGGGCATTAATTGTATGAATTGTGATAGAGTAGGTGTTCATGGGTTTATTTGGAATAGATGTCAGCATGTTTGTTGTGTTCAGTGTTACAAAGATACACCACATCAAATAAAATTTGAAGTCCTAAGAGCAAAAAATCCAAATACAAGATGTGCCATCTGTGCTAAAACAGGTGTAAGAAATTGTGAGTACACTAAAAATGGGAGAAGACTATTCTAATGTTTTCAGACCAAAACCAGATTGTGCCTTTGGTAATCTAGTTCTTTCAATGCTTTCCCATTTTATTTCCGCAGAAAATCCAAAATTCCACAAAGATGTTTTTCTCTATGGAAGAGATAAATTTATTCAATCAATTCAAACTGTTGATATTGAAGAAGTTCCAGTTGGTAATGCAACTATTAATTCAGAAGATATGAAAATTCTTCATCTAAAATATTTGAATACAACTGAAGTCATGAATATAATGATAAGACCAACTGAATATTTAAAACAACACATTGACAAATATTATGAACAAGTAAAAGATTGTGTCGCAGGGTTTCATTGTAGAAGAGGACTTTCTTGTGAAGATTCAGCTCAATTTGGTTACTTTCCATTCGCAAACATGAAAGCTGTGGATGCCATGATACACGAAGCACTTCGTTTGGACGCCCCTGTTTACTTTTTGAGTGATTCAGTTTCTACAAAAGAATATATAAAATCAAGAGTTCCCAAAGCAGTGTGTCTTGATTTTAAAATTGGTTTTACCGCAGATGAACATTCACAATTTTGTGATGTTGAAGATGAAACAATGGATGCCAAATTAAATAGTTTTGTTGAATGGTTTTTGTTGTCTAAAATGCCTAGGGTCTACATGACAAATGGTGGAATAAATGGAAGAAATGTTGTTGAGTTTGTTGAAGAAGGTTTAACATCTACATATGGATATTCCGCAGCACTTTATGGGGGTAAAATTCCTTATTATGTTTTTAATGACGGTTACATATTTCAACCAGTTGCAGCAGATACTATTGAAAGACATGGTTTGAGATATAATTGGTCTGATATATTAACAAGAAAATTTATTTCATATTCCCTTTGGGGAGACAATAAAGTATATACATATGGAATGATTGAAAATGTAATCCTCGCAAGAAAATATTTTCCAATGTGGGTTGTTAGAATTCATTATAATGAAACAGTTCCCGAGGAAATAATAAAATGGTTAGGAAAACAACCAAATGTATATTTAGTGAAACATAGGGGTGCCGAAAAAAGAGCCGCAAATACACTTTGGAGATATAATGATTTATTTGTTGGAATAGATGATGATTATGGTTCAACAGTTATATTTAGAGATTGTGATTCAAGATTGTCTGAAAGAGAAAAAATATTAGTTGAGGAATGGCTCAAATCAAACAAGGATTGTCACATCATTAGGGATCATCCTGGTCATACATGTCCCATTTTAGCAGGAACTTTTGGGGCTAGGAATAAATTATTAAAATATTTACCAAACAGTTTGAACCAACAAGATATTAATAAACCCCCATGTGAATTTGTTGAGGGCAAACATGTTTTCATTAATTACTTAACAAACATAACCCCCGAAACAGATAATTATATTGTGGATCAGCGTTTCCTTGCTTTTCTGTATCCATTAATTATTATGAAAGCATTCGTTCATTGTAGTGACAATAAATATGAACCTTTCGCGGAGGATATAGAAAAGGTTGAAACAGGATTTGTTGGAGAAGTTATATATACTGCCCCCAACGCTGCAAAATTATTTGGTGAGGATGAAAACACAGAATTTGTCAGAGAATATCAAACTCAAACATTGTAAATCTTGAGAATTTCTTCAACCGCGGGGTGTCTAACAATGTCTTCACCGTGCATCTCAACTCTTTCAATATATTTAAATTCACCATCATATTCTTTCATTCTTTGACTTAAATCCCATAGACCATTTGTTTTTTCACTAAGATCACTTTGTTCCAAATCACCAGAAATAACCATCTTTGAGTTTTCACCCAAACGGGTCATAACCATCTTAATTTGGTTAATTGTGCTGTTTTGCATTTCGTCAGCAATAATGAATGTATCATTAAATGTTCTACCTCTCATGTATCCCAAGGGAGCAATTTCAATGTATCTTTCCATTTTTGACATTGAAAAACTTTTTTCAAAAACATCATACATTGGTCTGACCCAAGGTTCCATTTTTTTATCAATATCACCAGGCAAGTAACCCATATCTTCGTCGGCTGCTACAATTGGTCGTGTTAAGATAATTCTTTGACACTTTCGTTCTTCCAATAATTCAATGGCCATCTCACAGGCCAACCTTGTCTTACCACACCCAGCTGGTCCAGTGGCAACAATGATTGGCTTCTGAGACTGTAGCGCCTTTATATAAGATGCTTGACCAGGTGTTTTTGCGAGGTAATCCATATTATGAAATATATAAACATTATTTTATAATATAATTAAACGATGATTGTGAATAATTACTCCCTAATTAAATTTACACCAACAAAAAGATATGCTTCAATTGTGGATCCCCAGGGTATTCCTAGGTTTGTATGTTTTCCAAACGAAGGCGTAGCACAAAAATGTGTAAAAGATATATGTAAGCATAGATGTGAATATGGTTCTTGGCCTTCTGTTGATTTTACACATAAGACTGCTACACTCAAAAAGAAAAATCCCCAAGGTAGAAAAAGAAAATTAGAAGAATTGGAGAGATGTTTTATTATTGAAAATATGGACGATGAGCAATTTACAACTTTTGCACAAGGTTCAGGGGCACATTTTTTGTATTGCCATGAATTTAGTTTAGTTCCCTCACCACATAATACATTGGATGTAAGAATGAAGGGACAAGAAATTATTGTTCATGAAAATATTGATTTATACAGACAGAAGTTAGAGGCTGTATCAATGTTTAATGATGAGGAAAATATTAAAGAAGAATAAATTTGTAATAATTAAATGTGTGGCATTGTATGCACGTTTGGTAATCCTATTGATGTCCCAGTTGGCTTACTAGAACATAGAGGTCCCGATGATTATAAACGAGATAGTCTAGGTAAATGTCAAATAGATTATTATCGTCTCGCAATCAATGATTTAACACAAGATGGAATGCAACCTTTCAAATCAGAACAACATATATTTGCATGTAATGGTGAAATATATAATCATAAACAATTCAGACAAGGAAAAGAAAAATCCACAAGTGATTGTATTGTTGTCCCAGATATGATTGAACGAATGGGTATTAAATTAACGCTCACATATATCAATGGTGATTATGCTTTCGTCTATTCAGATGGTAAAAGAATTATTGTAGCCAGGGATCCCCTAGGTGTTAGACCATTGTTCTATGTAAAATATGATAAAGATTCTTATGCTTTTGCGAGTGAAGCAAAGGCTCTTTTGTTTTTGAATAAAAAAATTAATATTTTCCCACCAGGATACTTTTATGATTCACTTATTGGTGATTTCATTTGTCATCACAATGTGTATTGGTCTCGTTCCATGGATACAAGAAAATCTATTGAAAAGGAATGGATTAAAAATACTTTAGAAGATGGAGTTAAATTAAGAATTAAAACAACAGATAGACCTATTGGATTTTTATTGTCAGGTGGTTTAGACAGTAGTCTTATTGCTTCCATTGCACAAAAACAATTAGGAAAGATTAAAACTTTTTCAATCGGTGTCAAAGATAGTCCAGATTTGGTGGCAGCCAAAAAAGTTGCTGATTATTTGGATTCAGATCACACTGAAATTATATTTACTGCCGAAGAGGGTATTGCCGCTTTAGAAGATGTTATTCATTCACTTGAATCATATGACACTACTACAGTGAGAGCTAGTATTCCAATGTATCTTTTGTGTAAATACATCAAAGAAAACACTCCTTGTAGATACATATTTTCAGGGGAAGGAAGTGATGAAGTATTGGGTGGGTATTTGTATTTTCATTATGCTCCCTCAGAAGTTGAATTCTCTATGGAAAACATTAGACGTCTCAAACTTATTCACCAATTTGATGGTTTGAGAGCAGACAGGTGCGCGGGGGCACATGGTTTGGATTTAGTTGTTCCGTTCCTAGACAAACATTTTGTGGAATGTGCTATGACAATTGAACAAAGATTAAAATTACCAAAAGAGGGAGACCCAGTTATTGAAAAAAGAGTTCTTAGGGAGGTATTCCAAGAATATTTACCAGATGATATTTTGTGGAGACAAAAGGATGGTATGAGTGACGCAGTTGGTAAAAGTTGGGTTGAGGAACTCAAAAAGTTTTGTGATGAAACAATCAGTGATATGCATTTTAGAATGATGCAAAAAACAGCCGAACACAACAAACCAACAACAAAAGAAGAAGCTCTTTACAGGTTTTTGTTTTGGGAAAAGTTTGGAAGACAAAATGAACACTTAATTAGTGAAATATGGAGACCCAAATGGATTGACATATCTGACCCAAGCGCTAATCATATTAAGTCGCGTCTAAACAATGATAATTAAATATACTTTAAAAACAGTATGGACTCCACAACCAAACACTTTACAAAAGCTTTTGATCCCTCAAATGAAGAACATGTTATGTGGTTGAAGAGTGTTGGTGAAAAAATTAAAAATGTTAATCCAGGTGATAAAAAATTGGATATGGACAAATTGGTTAATCAAAACCCACTCAATGAAAAATTGGATAATTTCATGGACTGGGCGTATGCTCATTTTAGTATTGCTATGAAATACACAGACGCCGTGTTGAATGGTTATGCTTTTATACCACCTCATCCACATACAGAGGCTCACGGCAAATAGGACAAGTGCTAGATTTTAGCATGTTTTCACACAGGATACAGAGTGGGTGTTCGCAAGGAGTTCTTGAAGATGTATCTTCACGACAAACAGAACAAGTTTCTAAATCTAAAAACTCATCTCTAAAGACGGCAGTTTCCATTTCGTCCTTAGATGTGTCATAAAATGTATCATATTTCTTGTTATATTTAACATTCTTTAGGGTCTCGTATATTTGTTCAGATAATCTATCATTATCTTCAAGTTTCTTTGTTATGAGTGTTATATCTCTTTTAGCACTTGAACATACACACAAGTATAGGTCTTTTGTTATATACGCAGTCACTGGAATTCCCAAAACTTTTTTTACAGTACGAAAAAGATATTGTGTTTTAGTTGTTCCATCAAAATGATTATGAATTTCTTTGGTGAGATCACTCATTACAGGATATACAAATTATCTTTTTATATAGTATAATGTCTGAGAATAACAATAATTATAAAAAGGTTCTGGGAAAAGTACCTCATCTCAATAATGATATAAGTAAGTTAGAAGAAGATTTTAAAAATTTATTAACACGTGAAACAAAACTAAAACAAGAACATTTAAATCTACCAATTAAATTTCTTTCAAGTATGGATCAAGGTGATCGAAAATTTATGGGACCAATTAGTGATGAACATCGCAAGGAATATTATCAAGTAAATACATTCGTAAATATTAAACCAAGAGGAATTAATAAGAGTGTTCAGTTGTTTTCATTTATTGAAACCTATAGACCAAAAGATAGTGAATTAAGTATAGAAGCTAAAAGGTTGATAATAACAAGAACATTCTCTTCTAATACTAATCCTGGTAAGACGGTCCATGGAAATACTTTTAGTACTATCATGCGGACTCATAGTCCTATCAATAATCAGAAATATACACGAAGTAATGATATCACACCTGATTCGGATATACATACAAAGGCATACTTAAAATTTTTATATACCATTGGAAAATCAAAAAATAATGGAAGTTCGACAGAAATCAATTCATTTATAAAACTACTTATGACTTTAACATACTTTTCAATGTTGAGAGATATAGATTATAACAAGTTAAATATAGATAATTTGATATATTTATACAAAAATATAGCCCGTATTCATAGTAAAATACACATTACTGATAAATATAAACATTATAAATATTATGATGAATTTGTATCCCCTATAATCAAAGAAAGTGTTAATATATTACTCCACACTTTAAGTAATAAATATAAAGAATATAAAGTTAAGAATAAAAAAAGATTAGAGCAAAGTGATAGTAAAATAATAACATATTATTTATTTTTTGTCAATGAAATATATTTTTATAACCGAAATTCTTATGACAAACTTATGTCTAAGAATAAACTAGAAGATGTTAAAAATTCTATAATTGTATATACAAAAAAAATTGGTATAGATAAAAATAAATCATATTTAGATATTAAAAGTATTGCAGAAAAATCAACAAGAAATAAACTTTCGGGACGAGAACTAAACGAATTAAAATCTTTAAAACATGTTGAAGAATTAAGTAAGGAAGTTGAAAAATTTAAAGAAATATACCAAAAAATTTTTAAATCAAATTCATCAGACTTAAAAAAAATAACTAACAAATTAGAAAAATCTTACGTTACAAAATTATTGAACAGGGAAGGTTTTAATACTTCTAAAAATAATTATTATAAAGCTGCGTCTATCGTAAAAAAAAGGGTTATAGATGATTTAATGAGAAAACATATACAACATTTAGAAGCAAATAATATAACGAATAAAAATGAATATAACAAATCATTAAGAAATTATAAAATGTTTTATATTGATGTATCAAACGCAGATGATTTATTATCTAAAAGTCATGAACAATTTGAAAAAAAATTAAGAACTTTACAAAATTCAACTATAAAAAAACAAATAAATAAAGCTAACAATTTGAAAAATTTAAAAAATCAATACATTTTAAATATTAAACAAAACGGAACAAATTCTATACCAAACAACAAGGAATTACAAGAAAAATTTAAAAATAAACCAGCGTATTTGAGAGAAATTTTAAGACTTAAAAGGGGTAGTTCTTCTAGTTCTTCATCGGCAGTTTACAAAGATGAAATTAACTATTTTAAAAAAATGGGTAAGTATAAACCTTTAACATCATACGAAAATCGCTTTTTACCTAACTATAAACCAATTGATGAATTGGAAAAACAAATAAAAAAATTAGAATCTAAAAAAAATACAACAAATAATAATAAAAAAATCATAAACAATAAAAAAGAAGAGTTAAAAAAACTAAAGAAATTATATAATGATAAAATGTCTTCATTAAAAAGTGGTTTAATAAATAAACGAAAAGGTATAAATATTGACACTGAAGCAAATTCAATTAGAAAGAAATACCAAAGCGAACTATTGGATATTGGTAAAAAATATTTAGAAGACTTATGGAAATCATATTACAATAGTCTCACTAAAAAAGGGACTACATTCAACGAAACAAAAATTAGAAATCAATACATGGATTCAAAAAAGAAATTACAAAAAAATTATGGTAATGGTTTTATAAATAAATATTCTTCTCCAATCTATAAACAAATTGTTTTATACAAAAAATTCCTTCAAGGTAAAATGGAACAATTAAGAAAAGATGTAATTAAATCAAAAAGTCCCAAAAGAAGAATAAAGCTTGTTCGTAAAAAATAATGTGATTATATATTAAATGAAATTTAATGTGCGAATTTTTATTGCAGCTATTTTAGCCATTCTTGTTTTAGATGTATTATTAAGATCAACTTCAGAGGGTTACAGAAACTATGTTAATTTGGGTTCCTTGACCCAAGAATTTAACGCTACTCACCCCAAGAGGCGTGTGTCTGGTCCATTCATGCACAAAGCACCAGGTGAATAATTTGTGTGTAAAAAATACCCAAGTTATAAAAAATAGTATAGTAAGTCAAAATGACATCCTTAGTCTCAACCAACGACCATAAGATGCGACCCTTCGTTGTGACTAAAGTATCTGAGATATTGAATTTACCAGTGGATGATAACAGATGTGTGAATATTGAAAAATCTATTTACAATTGGACTATTGATGAAGCGTTTAAATATTCCCAAGGGGTAAGTTGGGAAAATTCAAGAGTTAGGGATATGTATAAACAAAAATACATAAGCATTAAACACAATTTGGAAAAATCACCAACTTTGAAAGAAAAAATATTAAATGGTTCATTAAAATGTTCTACCCTAGCATCATTGGCACCTCACCAACTTTGGCCCGAGGGACCCAATGATGTCGTTTTACAAGAAAGATTGGCTCGGTCAATGAAAAAAGATTATTTCAAACAAGAAGAAAAAGTTGAGGGATTTTTTGCGTGTAGAAAATGCAAAAAAAGAGAAACCTCATATTATCAATTACAAACTAGGAGTGCAGATGAACCCATGACCACTTTTGTTACATGCCACAATTGTGATCTTCGCTGGAAGTGTTAATCCAATATTGGGAATGTGTTAGATCAGTAGGCATATCACCAACAGATAGAATGTAATTATATCCAGTACTTACTTTAGCATCCCCCTTGTGTTCCATTGGAGCAAAAATAAGTTGAGAATACTTAATATTCAAGTCCTTGAGTTGTTCAACAGTCCAAGCAGCATTTTCTTCGGTTCCTGGACGAGCTGTCATGATGACACAAAAATATCCCAATTTCATTGCCTCATCTAATAAATCAACCATTATATGAACCACGCTACCATTCATCATAATAAGAGTATCATCAATATCAAACATGACTGCATCACCAGGTTGAACTACTCTATTTTGAAGAACTGAAAGTCCGCAAAAATAAGCGTCTTTTAACGTCATTTATATATTATTGATATAAAGATTTTAAGCTCCTTTACACGAGAGAAATGAAATATAATGAACTCATCGATGTTCTCAATGATGACGGGACAATTGGAATTGCCCGTGTCATTGAAGGACAAGGTTCTTACATAACAGTTCAACTTCTTCAAGCAATAGATAGAAATACATTTGCGTTCCGAGATGATATAGATGTAATTCCAAGAGAAGCAATACAGGGTTTCTATGATACTGATGATATTTCTTCTACAGGAATGTTTAAAATAAAAGAAAACAAATTCACAAAATTGGATGAATCTGATAGTGAAACAGATGATGATTATACTTGCAGTGAATATACAACCGCTGATGAAGATAGTGTTTCATTAACTGATTCAGAGCAAAGTGATACAGAATAATTATCTTGTGTAATTGTAAATGTCCCCCATTCTCGTTATTACCGTTGGTATATTGTTATACTTTTTGTGGTCCACAATGTATAACCCCAAAAAAGAAAAAATGTGCGCCGCGTGTTTGATGCGTTAAAGAAATAAACAAATAACTCCTTAATGGAGTGTCCCGTGTGTTATGAAATTAAAGAACTCATACACACAGAATGTGGTCACTCATTTTGCTACCAATGTACTAAAAATTGGTGCCAAAATACAGCACACTTTGATTGTCCCATGTGTAGAAGAAATATGGAATTCAATGGAAAAACAATAATGAAAAATAGATGGAATGAGGGTTCCCTAACTCATGAACATTTTACAAATCAAGATATATGTTTAAAAGAATATGAAAATTTAAAAAAATTACAAGATCGTTATAATGTTTCAGGAATTTATGATACAAGATATATTATTCAAAGTGGTGCGACAACTAAAATAATAAATTTTATGAATAAAGAGTAGAAGATGAAAATCTTTTTTATGAGCACACATTCCTCACAAGGAACAGGATATGGAAGAATGGCTTGTAAAATGACAAACTTTTTTGCGGACCAACCTGGTGTTGAAGTTGTTTTCTACGGTTTTCAGAATTATCCTGGACAACAAATAAAAGATAGATTTATTGACCCAAGGATTAAATTTTATGATGCAGTCCAAATTGATCCAGATGCTATGAAAGGATTTGGGGACGCAGGAATTATTCCAGCTTTGGAAGCAGAGAAACCAGATGTATTATTTATTTACAATGACCTTCCAGTGACTAATGCTATATTATCTAAAATTCCACAAGAACTTATGCCCCCCAAAGTTTATGTGTACCTAGACATTGTTTATCCATGGCAAAATATTGACATGTATGACACATTAAAAACTTTCAAGATTGATAAAATATTTACATTTGCACATTGTTGGGCAAAACATTTAATTGATGATTTGGGATTTCCTAAAGAACAAGTTGTTGGTGTTCCACACGGATTATATGTAGAAGAGTTTAGTCATGTTGATACAAAAGAAGCTAAGAAAGCATTAGGTTTCAATGAAGATGATTACCTTGTTGTCAATATGAACAGAAATACTTATCGTAAAATGATTCCCAAAACAATTGAAGCATTTATTGAATTCTTGAAAATGAATAACATGGATGAAAAAATAAAATTATTTTTGGGATGTTCTAAAAATTCAGATAGTGGATGTGATGTTTTTCTAACATGTAGAAAAGTATGTCTTCAAAAGAAAGTTGATTCAGTCGCAGTTTTAGATAAACACATATTCATTACAAATAATCCCACAACAATGCCAAATGAAGTAGTAAATCTTATTTACAATGCGGGTGATATTGGTATAACAACAACTTGTGGGGAAGGATTTGGTTTAACAAATTTGGAACACTTGTATCTAAACAAACCTCAAATTGTTCCCAAAATTCCAATTTACAAAGAAACAATGGGTGGATACGCAGTCATGGTTAAACCATCTGTGTATATGACAATGTTTCCAACTGAAGCACATTTGGGTGATTTATCAATTTGCACCTCTAAGGATTTTGCAATTGCACTTGATGAATGTTACAAAGATAAACTACAACAACCACTTGGTGAAGAATATGTTATTAAGAACTTTAACCTGGACATCATGTGTGATAAACTTAAACAATATGTTCTCTAATACAATATGGCTCCTTATAACCCTCCCATCGCGCATTACAATGAAATGGATATTTCTCAGTATGACGAGGATACCATCTATGACTTCATTGGTTCAAAGGGCAAAAGATTTTATTGGCTCACGAAATACCTTGGAATGAATTATCTTTGGTATGACGAGGGACGAAAAGTAATTGAACTTTGGGGTCCCTATGAATCCCTTTTGAATGGACAAGTCAAAAATATAATTAACTGCGAATTAGAACATTTTTGTAATTTGAGAACCTAAGTCGTTTAAAGATTTCCCCTATCTTCAAAACAAAATGAGCCGACCTTTTCGTCTTGAAGATATTATTAAGCCTCCCCCCACCAAGTGGTATTCTCCACCTGGGGACCCGGTGTATCAAAAGAAATATTATATTGATGACTTGAGAAGAAACTATAGAGAATTGGGTTTGGACGAAAAAAGAGTGGATGAGATTGACAAAAAAATTCCTGAAAGCAGTCTTGTGTATTCAAAAACAGAAAGTGAAAAAATTAATTTTGATTACATTGATAAATTAGTTTTTAAATTAAATGTGGTTGATGATGAAATTAAAGTTGAGATAGATTCAACAATGTATGACATGTATGAGGAATACATAAGTAAATTTGTGGTTCCTCCATTAGAAGTTCAAATCAAGGCATTCAAATCTGTGGGGGCATCTGACAAATTTATTGAAAAAATGATTAAGAAACATGAAAATAAAAAGGAAATTGAAAATGAAATTGATTTAATGATTGAAAAAGTATTTGAAAAAGAACAAAAAAAGAAGACTCAAAAGAAAAAAGAAAAAGAAATTGTTGAAGAGGTTGAAGAAGAAGAGGCCAATGATGATGAAGAAGAAGAAGAGGTCAATGGAACAGAAGAAGATGCACTTGTTGATGAGGATGCAGTGGATGATGATGACCAAGTTCAGGAAGATGAAGAAGTAGAATTAGATGATGAATAAAATATAATTGTAATTATATATGAAGAAAGGAACAAAAATTGCGATTTTAATTTTTCTCATAGTTTTAGTTTTAATCATAGGTGTCATATTATATTTTCTTTTCCGTGATGAAGAAGAAAAAGAAGAGACCAAATCTAAAAAAACTTCTATAAAAGGTTCCCCAAAAGTATCAGAGTTTAGTCCCTATAGTATTCTCGGTATGATTGGATATTACACAGAGACATCCTTTCAAAATAATAAATTGTGGAAGGATGTTTCAGTTGCTCACAATGACATAAAAGATGAAATGTTGAAAGGAGACATTTCTTCAAAGGGTGGATTTGTTGTGGGAACAACCAACGAGGGATTTAATTTCCCAGCCAATGTTTTCAATGATTCATATACTTTAGTATATTTCGGTAAATTTAATGGCTCAAATAAAAATGAATTGATTACAGGTATTGAACCATCTGACGATTTAAATATTATTTATGGAATTGAAACAAGTGATGGTAAGGTTAGAATGAATGGTGTTGATGTTGTGGACAAACTTAAAATATCAATCAAACAGGAAGGGGAAGAACCATTTGAAGATGTATTGCAAATGAAAAATCCACCAAGTGTTATTAAATACGATAAAACTACACCCCCAGAAGGTTCTTTAGATGTTGAAATAGAATACAAGGGAGAAACATCTAATACTACTATCGATGGTGTAAATGGTTTGGCTGAATACATTGTATCAACTGTTCCAATTTACAAAGAATCTATTGAAGGTTCAGACACTATTACATTGAATTACGAGAAGACATATTCTGTCAATATGAGCGAAGACACTTCAAAACATTCTGATTTTGCATTCAAGGAGATTATCATATACAATGACGCAATAAGTGATAGTCAAATTAAAAAGCTTGAAGATTATTTCAGAAAAACTTACACTACAATGTTTAACACTGTTCAAGGTATAAAAGATGGTGCAACAACTGAACTAGCAACTTTGACAGGTGATTTCTCTGAAAGTGCATGCAGAAGCGCAGCTCTAGTCGATGGTGCGAAGGCTTTCGCTCTCAATTTACAAGAGAGTAAGTGCATCCTATACAAGGATGTTTCTCAACTTGTAGATTGGGAGGGTGATGCATCAGATGCAACACATATTTCTATATGTAGCAACCCAAGCAAAAAAGTTTCAAAGGGTTGTGCATAATTTAATACGCAATTTCATCGTCGGATGATTCTTCTGGAACAACTGGTTCCGCGACTGGCTCCTCTTCAACTGGCGCTGGTTCCGAAACTGGTTCTTCGACAGGTTCTGGTTCAGCAACAGGCTCAGGCTCGGATTCAACCACAGGCTCAGGTTCAGATTCGACGACTGGTTCTGGCTCTGGTTCTGATTCTGGTTCAGCGACTGGTTCAGGTTCAGGTTCGACGACTGGTTCAGGTTCTGGCTCAGCAACAGGCTCAGGCTCGGATTCAACCACAGGTTCAGGTTCGGGTTCGGGTTCGACGACTGGTTCCACATCAAGAGAATCAAAGTTTTTGATAAATTGGTCAATCAACTTGTTCTTTTCTTTGATGTCAATGTCTCTTCGCTCCCTAGTTTCACGGATAAACTTTCGCCCTTCGGTTGTTTGTAATGGATTCATTCTATTATAAATTACAACTATATTTTTTAAGTGGGTAAACTCCAACCATCAGAATGGGCTGCTTTAATCATGAATAGTGAGAATGAGAATAAACCAGCCGATGTGTTTGCAATTATCATTGGTATTATCCTGTAATGTATCGAATATATCAAACCCAATATACTAGCTGATGCATTCAAAAATAAAAATCCATAGTTTATACCTTTTACATTCCTTGTTTTATATGTATGAATGACCTGCGGAACAAACATAATAGAAATGAGGACAGCACTGGTTAAACCAACATAATCTATATCGCTAGTTGGCATTACTTTATTAAAGAATCTATTGTTTATATAATAAAATGCAAAGCATGCATGTCATATTAAAAAAAAGTCCAGCTGTGGATTATAAATATAGAGTAGTTCTACCAAGTAAGAGAACTGTTGATTTTGGAACATTTCAAAGACATTATTATACAACGCATAAAAATCCAGGTCTCATGAGAAAACAATTAGCTGAAAGGGGTGCTAAAATTCCATATGAATTGCGTATGGAGGAGGAACCACATGAAATTCATAGTGCAATGTTGTATGTAGATTCAAGTCTGGATGAGGATTGGGGTGATATGAATACACGAGATTTTTGGGATCGTTGGCTTTTGATGTCTTATCCAACAATGACACAAGCAAAGTTATTTATGACAATGAGAAAAGGTGTATTATTTATGCCAACAGCGGATAATTTCTTTTATGTTGATTAATTGGTCCCAGTTGAACCAAAACCACCTTCCCCTCGTAGTGTTTTAGCAAGTTCCCCTAATTCCCTGATTTCTGGTGTTAAAACCTTTTCAAGGATAAGTTGAGCGATTCTATCTCCTTTTTTAATTTCAAAATCATTATCTGAATTATTAAACAAAATGACTTTGACTTCACCGGTGTAGTCAGGGTCAATAACACCTGCTCCCACATCGATTCCGTGTTTAGCTGCGAGCCCCGACCTTGGTGCAACGCGTCCGTATGTTCCACTTGGAATACCAATTGCTATTCCAGTTGAAACCATACATCTTTGTCTTTTTTCTACAACTTTTTCTTCACTTGAATATAAGTCGTAGCCAACAGAAAACGAAGAGCCTCGCGTTGGGATTTTAGCATCTTTGTTGAGGAGGCACACGTCGAGGGTAGACATTTATACATTTTATTATACACTAGTCTCTATGTTTCTTTCATTTGTAAATTTATAGTTAAGCCGAAGATATATTTGTGATTGTCATGGGAATAACATTAAATGTCACGGAATATACTACCATTTTTATGTAATTACAATAATAGTTCTAACTTAGGTTTAAATTATTCTTATTTTTTTTCATCTTCGAAATTAACCTTCTTTAGGTTGAGTGAAGGGTATCGGCACTTATTCAAGTCCTTAAAATATTGAGCCTTGTCCTCAACGCTATCAAAATACACTGTATATCCCATCGCGTGATAAGGTTCGGGAATTCTCACTTCTTCGGAATCAGATTCTGGTTCAGTTTCAGATTCATAATTAGAACTGTCTTCAGAATCAGAAATGTCATCTTCAGAATCATACTCTGACTCCGATTCAGATTCATTTTGAATGGGAGTATAATCTTGGTCTCTTTTGTCATCTTCATATTCAGAATCCGAATTATCAATGTTAAAATAAGGAACTCGCTTGGAGTTGATAGTAATAATTGGTCGACTGTTGTCGTAGCACTTGAGACGAAGCTTCATCTTGTTTTTGTTTACCTACGAGTTCAATCTTTAAGAGACTTATTTTTTAAGAATCTAATAAAGAAATTGTTCTATTTTTTGTAAATGCAAGATACTGGTAAGTTTAGAGAAAATACAAAAGACCAGTTTTATACCAAAAAAATAATAGCATGTGAATGCATTAAATATATAACTGATAATATTGTAAATTTTAAAAATTATACATGGTTAGAACCATCCTCGGGAACAGGTTCATTCTATGAAAACATACCGAGTGAATGTTATAAAATTGGGATAGACATTGAACCAAAAAATAAAAATATTCATGAATGTGATTATTTAGATTGGGAACCAAAAAATGAAAAATATATTGTTTTAGGTAATCCCCCTTTTGGAAGACAATCATCCCTAGCTAAAAAATTTATTAAAAAAAGTTGTCAATATGCCGACATTATTGCATTCATATTACCATTATCATTTGTCAAACCAAGTATGTATTCATGTTTTGATAAAATGTTTCATAATATTTTTACAAGACAACTTGAAGAAAAATCATTTATTTTAAATGGTGAGGAATATGATGTTCCATGTGTCTTTCAAATATGGATGAAAAAAGATATACCTAGGGAAACAGAAAAAAAAGTTTCACCCGAGGGTTTTAAATATGTATCAAAAAATGAAGACTATGATTTTGCTATTAGAAGAGTTGGAGTAAATGCGGGTAGATGTTCTTTACCCAAAGAAGAATTAAATGTTCAGACACATTATTTTATAAAATTAATAAATGATATGTCCCTAGAAAATATTTTTTCAAAAATGAATAATCATGAATATAAAAAAAATACAACCGGTCCAAAAAGTATTTCAAAACAGGAAGTAAACATTGCTTTTAATTTTTTTGTAAGAAAATAACCTAAGTTAGAACTAATATTGTAATCCGTAATTCAAAAAAATCAACTCACTCACGATGGAATGCACCTGCTCCCAAGATTGCAAAGTCGCAATTAAAAAACAATGTATCCCCTGCTTCAAGTTCCATACTGAAACTGGTTTTGGGTGGAATACGCGAACTGTAATTGAGTGTATCAAGAACAATCAATTTGAAATGTTCGCACACATAATGGAAAAGAAAAGAGTGCAACCAGAACATCCTCGTATTCCCAACACCATATGGAAGCGCAATTATTCTCATTACGAAATTGCTTCTTATGCACTTGAATACTACAATTTTCGTTGGTGCCCATTTATCTCCAAGGCTGTGGAACAATCTAGCAACCCCAAGAACATTTCACTTTTTAAACTTGCTCTTGAGGCTGGAAACGAACCTGCTTGTGACATTATTTTTCCCAAGTTGAAGGTCAGAACAACTCATACCGCGAGGAAAAAGGATTTGATTCAATTCATGGAATGTGCTGTTTTTAGCAGGAGCGTCAGAATGATTAAGTGGGTTGAGAGCAAGATTAACAATGGAACAGACAACAACTGGCCCACAGAATGGAAAGAAAACGGTGATAGATTGTTGGAAGTGTTGATGGGAAACAAGAAATATCCAGATACTTATATATTTACTGAAATTTTCAATTATGTATTTAACCCTACAGGGTCCAAGGCTGAAATTTATGATTGGGATCTTGCGGCTTACCACATTCTTCGTTATGAAACACTATATGGGGATACTAATGCGGCTATGTTCAGGGCATTTTGGGACAAAGGTGGTCGCGAAAACTCTAACTCTGGGTGGAAGAGCTACTGCATCAGAGCCAATAAACTTGAAGAGCTCAACATGATTCACGAACAAAACCCTCAATGGCATGCGGACTTTTTACATGAATGTAATATCCTACCCAGTAGAAGAGTTTGGGCTAGAAGACAAATCAAAGAATGGGCTATGAACAACGGTGCCCGAGCACTTAACATTGAGATGGAACAAGTTCGCATCCAAGAGCGTCAAATGAATGCGGCCCCAGTGGTTCAAAACAACGAAGTTTCCCCGCTTCACAAGATGATGGAACTCCTTGAAAAGATGAAAGAATCCAAGATGGGTGGCTACGAAGAAGGTCTCTACTTGGAAGCTTGCAATGTTATGCAACAAATTCATCGTCAAATCCGTGTTTAAAAACTAGTTTGTAATATTATATAGAATGATTAGAACACAAGTATTTTCTTTCCCTATTTTCGGTAAAAGAAGAAGGCGTCGTCGCCCCATATATCATAGCTCTGAAAGTGATGATATATGGGATGTAGACCCCGATGATAAAAGGCGAGTAAATGAGAATAAAAATTGGAGAAGACATCACCCAGAGGAACAGGCGTGGGACATTGATAAGGAAAGAGATGCTGTTATGTATAAGAGGGAAGCATTGGAAGCATCCTTGAGAGTGGAATATGTTGAAAAGGAAGAAGATGATAATTCCGAAGAAGATAAAAATAAAAAAAGTGATTAATATATATGTCTCCACCAAAGAGTATAAATAAATCTAAAATATCAACAACTTTTAATAAAGATTTTATACCTACAAAACTTAAAAAAGTTCCAAAGCAATACGCGGCATATTTACCAACTGATTTACCAAATAATGGTTTTCCAAGAACTGCGTATGACAGAAGAGGTTTATTAAAACATTTTATTAGTCAGTCTCCAAGGAGACGAGACGACCCCCCACCACGTTCTCCAATGACACGAAAACCAGTTAATCCAAACAGATGGTGGGATTTTTTATATACAAACAAAGAATTAGAAGCATCTAAACATAAAAAATCACATAGATACAAAATTATTCAACACATGAAAACAAGAAAACATTTATCTGCTAAACAGAAAATGGAATATTTAAATGAATTAGAAAATGGAAAAAAATTAAATAATTTAATAAACAAAATAAATAAATTTACAATTCCAAAACAAAACATTC
>Ga0206682_10002166_pt1 | contig 18289 bp, 13 predicted proteins | sample M240m12015metaG_FD_155444 | JGI IMG/M metagenome (GOLD analysis project Ga0206682, IMG submission 155444) | Ammonia-oxidizing marine archaeal communities from Monterey Bay, California, United States - M2 40m 12015 | ecosystem: Environmental > Aquatic > Marine > Intertidal zone | place: USA...
TTTCTTGTCTTAAATAAACTTGATGTTCATTTTGTTCTTGATCACTTAATAAATTAACATAAGGTTGTACTTCATTGTTTTCTAAAAACTCTCTTAATAACGCATTATTGTGCAAATTTTTAGGAAGATCTTCTTGAATAGAAGTTGTAATATTTAAATACTCTTCACCACAATCTACTTCAAAAACAATTTGACCAAGCGAATTGTAAGTTGCGCTATGAATTGTAGAAATTTTTAATGTCATTTGTTTTTCCTTATTAAAGCAGTTTTAAGACTTGCTTAGGTCTTTAAATTTAAAGATCAACATAATTAAGATTTAAATATCTATTATCATTACTATTAATAGAAATACTTCCTCCAGGAGCTAAATAATACTCAACTCCGGATGCAGGTCCAACTACTCCAGAAGTAGAGTAAGTCTCGCCTATTCTAATCCATGATCCTGCACCTGAAAAATTAAATGGACCTCTGTTTGATTTATTACCTGTATAACTTAAATAACCCCAGCGACCATTAGTACCTCCATTAAAAGAGTTACCCGAAGGATAGCTTTGATTTGTAGGGTAGTTATTAGATGCTAATTTTTCAGCACCACTTAAATAAACAGGATCGTACATGTCTTCCAAAGTAATTGAGGTATAACCGTCAAGAACACCTGCAACAGAAATAGCACCTTTGCGACCATCACCTCCGTCTCCGTAAGCACCTCCGCTAATATGACCTGCACCACCTGCACCAATAGCATTAGCAGTTAAAGTACCATTATTATTAGCGTTAGTTAAGTCAAAAGTAATAGTGAGGGTTTGACCATGGCTCCCTCCATCACCTCCGTTTTCTCCAAAGGTGTTGTTACTAGATATTCCACCACCGCCGCCGCCTCCAGCGCCGTAAGAACTATTAGGAGCATCACCTGCAGGAGTATTGCTAGTTGCAGCTTGACCAGCACCTCCAGTGCCAAAAACAGAAGCTTGACCTGCATTACCGCCATTTGCAGAATTACCTCCAGATGGGTCTGAATTACCCCCAGAAATAAAACCACCTAGTCCACCTGCGCCACCACCAGCAGAATAAGTTCTAGTTCCATTATAACCGTTAGCCCCGTTTAATCTTGCAGTGGTAGTACCACCACCCCCTCCTGGTCTGTTTGAATTAAAATAATTACCAGACGCACCGTGGCCACCACCACCGCCGCCGCCAATAACTGTAACAGTATGGATATCTCCTTTAGATAAAGTAATATTTTGATTAGTATTAGTAATTAAGCCACCTGAAGCATTAGCTGTACCTCGTTGATAAAATACAGGTTCGTAAACTCTTAAACCAAAAGAATCATCATGAATAACTCCTTGAACTGTACCACTGCTTAATTGAGGATGATTATTACTTGTTAAACTTGTATGAGATAACTGGAAGCCTGTTGCTGTATTACCTGTAGTACTTGTTCTACCAATATAAAAGCCATCAGTGCCGAAGTCAGCAGTAGAAGTTCTTCCTGCAATAAATCCAGAAACAGGACCAGAAAGTTCTAGTGTGTTATCAATATCAACATCACCTAAAGTAGCAGTAATTGCTTCAAGCTTAGTTACATTAATTTTATCTGCCGTAACAGATTCAGCTGCTAAAGCAGTTGCTGTTACTGTGCCGTTAACTAATAAATCTCCATCAATAAATTCTGCTTGTTCTGTCCAACTAGTATTAGCGTTATTTCTTAAATAACCTGTTGCTTCATCATTAGTATTAGAAATAATTAATCGATCCCCTGCAACAACGGTTAATCCTGTAGCTGTTGCAAAATAACTATTAAGAGTAGTATTGTTTAATCCAGAAGTAGAATTACTGTTTCCAGTTAAATATCTCCACCAACCAGCACCCCTTGGTCCTGTATCTCCATCATCACCATCAGTTCCGTCAGTTCCGTCAGTTCCATCGTTTCTTACAGAATGAACTACAGGAGATCCAAAGGTAACAGGAGCAGAAGTTTCTACAGCAGAGCCAGAAGCAATACCTGAAGCTCGGTATATGACATCCCCGTTGATTGTTAAAGCTGGTGCATTTGTTGACCAACCACTAGGGGCAGAAAGGCTTTGAGTTACAAAATCATAAGTTCCCCCGCTTAATCCTGTATTATTATTCTTTTTATAAACAGCAACTTCTGCAATAGATTTTCCTTCTACTTCAAAAGGAGCGCCCCAATTAAAATTTGAAGAACCAACTGGCTTATTGCCAGAAGAAGCCCACAAAATATCGGTTCCTGGAGCCGACCCTGCGTTATCATACCAACCAGAAGGAATTCCAGAAGTAGCAGGTGGAGTAGCAGGTTGGCTAGAAGATCTTTTGAATATTATATTAGTAGATGCTCCAGTTGCCCCTTCATCCCCTTCAGGCCCTTCAGGGCCAATAAATGAAGAAAAACTTATGCCTGATCTAATAGGTAAAGTCGGTAAATCACTATCATAATTATAATAAGCAACAAAAGTCTTACTTCCTATATTATAACTCTGAGTATTATTAGATATATTAGCAGTGTTAGCATAAATAATTGCTACTTTTTCTACAGTTTTAAGTTGAATAGTTTTGTTTTCTATTAATAGTCTAGTAGATAAAGAGCCTAACGACGATCTAGATCTAATACTAAAATCATAAACTCCTGTTTGAAGCCCTTGAACATCAAACGTATTAGAAGTAGTTGTTCCTAATTCATTCCAAGTTGTTCCGTTATTAGAAGATATTTCAATTAAATATTCAATTGCATTAATGTCGTTAGCAACAAACCAATCTAATCTTCCAGAATTTGTTCCAAGAACATTACCACCATCAAACGTAAAAGTTCCGCTCAAAGGAGGATCTAAAGTAAAATCAAAAAGAGGTTGAGTTATAAACGCAATATCATCGTTTACATTCCAAGCTAAATCTTGATAGTTAAAAGAGTAAGCTTCAATCTTTACTGTGAAATCAGAATTAATTTCAATCGATTGAACTCTATAAATATAACGAGGTTGGGCAGCTCCACCAACATAAGTTGTAACAGTTGTATCAATGTCTGATTGCGGCAAAGTTATGTTTATAAAATCTCCAGGTTCTAAACTTAATCCTTTTTTACTAACAACTAACTCAATATTATGAAATAATCTTTGTTGTCTTACAATTTGTTCAGCTTTAGCCAAAGCATGATAAGGATCTGTAACTCCGTCTAAATTCATTCGAGAGTGAAAAGGTTGATTTCCATCCTGTGTTCTATAAACTTGATAAGGAGAATCAAGCTCTGAACTAAAAGGTGGCCAAGTCATACTATCTTCTTTGAAGTCTTCATGTTCGTTTAAAAAGTCTACTGTAGCTTGATTTACTCTATCGCTAGCACTAGGCCACGATAATTTAACGGTATCTCTAATAATTGAATCTTCATTGAAATAATGTTCAGAATTAACTAGTGCTAATTGTTCAGCAGGGCTTGTAGGATATTCTAAAAGAATTTTATATTTGCCTTCTGAACTCCAAGTTAATTCAGCTTGGCCCATAGTGCTTAAAATTCTTTCCATGTTATTTCGAATAGTATCGCCTGTGTCTAATGTAATATTACATTCATATAAAGGAATAGGGCGTTTAGTATCAAATTCTGTTTCTACCCATGCTGTTTTGTTCCAGTACCAATATTGGCTAGTATTAGAAGTATACCATAATATGTTTTCATAAGTTCTTTTTTCTAAATTTCCAGGTCTGTTGCTTAAATTAGGTACAGTAATTATTTGTTTTTGACCGTTAACTTTTCCACCAACTGTTCTATTAGTAGCTACAATAGTGTCTGCAACATCAGTAGCATTATAAAAAGATTCTAAATCAACTTCAGATTCAGATAATCCGCGCCCATATTTATCATTTAACAAGTAGTCTAATAAACATCTTACAGGGTTATTTGAATATTGATATTGAATATTACTACCTGATTTTTTGATAGCATAAGTGTAATTTCCACTAGTGCCAGATCTAACAATCCAAGGTACTTTTTGACCTTTAATTAAAAATCCAACTTCAGGATCTCCGTTATAATTATAATCATTTCTATTTAAGCGATAAGTAGTAGAAGCAAAAGCTACGTTAGTAAAAAGATTATTACTATCGATACCGTTAGCAGTAGCGATATTATCAGATACAGCTGTTATTGCATCGCCTCCGTTAAACGTTCTAATTAAGTGTTTAAATTTCGCATCGCTATCATTATAATGAATGTTGTTTACTTTAGCCCATTGAACACCCTCAATTCCTGCGCGGCATAAAGCGTATTGAACATGAAGAAATTCATTTTTACTTCCGCTTTTATTACTGTTAGTAAAATCTTCTGCAAAAGTTTTATCAGAATTATCTGTTGCAGAAGTAAATCCACCAGTAACCATGTGCTTTACTGCAATGCCACCTAATAAGTTTTTACCATAACAAACAGGAATATCTTCTGCTTTGCCTCTAACTGTAAAAACAAAACCTTTTCGCTTATCTGCTTCAGCTTTCATTCGATTCATTTGAGCTTGTTGATAAGCAAAAGAAGCAATAGTCATAATTGCTCTAAGAGCACCCTTTGCTGCGGGGCTAGAGAGTGCTGCTATTAATTGCGCTACCATTTTATATTTTCCCCCACTTTAAAGTTATTTGGTGATTCTCATAAACTTCGTCAAAAGATTTATCTGTATCACTTGCACTAGAATTAAGTCGATTTTGAGTCATACTGTCTTTTGAAGTTAAAAAAGATCGAGTCATATCTAAATCAGACATAGGTGAAGTACCCTCTAATATCGCTAATTTTTCTTCAAAACTGTTATCAATTGAGGGACTATCTACTGTTCCAGAATAAACACTAAGTACTTCACCTGAGCTTAATAAAGGCTCTTCACTAGAATCAAGTAATGCTACTTTAACTGTAATAGGTTTTCCAACAACATTAATTCTAAATTCTTCTACCATTTGATCAAGAATATCTGCAATAATAATTTTATAAGATTCTCTATCTACTATTGAAGAAAACTTGGGAGAATCATATTCATATAAACCACCATCTGCAATGTAAGTATTTCCATCATAAGTTATATTTCTATTAAAACTAGTAAGATAATAAGTAGTATTAAATTCTAATTTAATTAAAAAAGCATATTTAATTATGTCGTTATTTAAAATTGTTTGAATTGAAGTAGGAAATTGTCTCATTATACTGCCTCAATTAAATCAATAGTTCCAGGATTTGACAAAATACCATCTGTAAAAGTTATACCTTGAACATTATCAATACTTCTATAATAAGTTAGAATAGCGTTATTTTCAGAAAGAATAGTATTAGAAGTAGTTAGAGCTACTCGTAACTTAGGGTATATACCAATGCTAACCGAAAAGTTTTGATTAAAATTTGCATCGTTTGTAGTTATATAAATTTTATTGCTGTTATTAAACTTTATAAAACTTCCCTTAGGCAACACTCCGCTTGCAGAGTTGTGATTTGCATACACAGTTGTAGAACCTGCACCTGCTACTGATTGTAAAGTAGGGCTTCCAGTTATAGTACTTAAATTAGCAACAGAAGGCAATTGAGGCATTACCATTGTAGAAGTAGTGTCCATGTTTTGAACTGTATTAACAAGCGAATCTACTTCAGTTTCTTTTGTAGTTAATATATTAAAAGAAAGTTCCCAGCGTTGAACGTTTTGAGACGCTCTTTGTTTTTTCAAAGAAACAGTATCAACATCAAACATGGGTTCATTTGATCTAACTGTAAATGGCGCAAGAATTTTTGCACCATCAAAATAATAAGTAGCCATTACACACTCCTTGGTCTAGCTAAAAGTTTTAAGTTTCTTTCTATAAAACTTATTTGATGACAATGAATTATGCCTTCATTTTTTTCAGAGGTTGTGACCCACCAACCATCTTTATTAGCTATCATGGTTGCGCCATAATTATAAGCTACATCTCCTAATATGGGTCTTCTATTAGTTACAATATCGTAACTACAATATTCTATAAGCTTTTCTAAATCAAGATCTTTTTTAATTAATCCTTTTAAAAAACCAAATGTATTTGTATATTCAAAATCTATATTCCTTGAAGCCTCAAGCCCTGTTTGGCGAAGCTCTTGATCGTATATTGCTGCAAATGTCCAACAATCATTGTATCCAAAAGTAACTTTTTTTACCTTTGAAGATCTATCATTAATTTCTTTTATTGCTTTTTCTAAAGCAGTATTTTTTTCTTCTTCACTAAACATACATATATCTCTCTGCTACAGAGTGCCACAGAGAGCAACGATAAAGCTTATTAGGTAATTACCCCCATTCATAAGCCTTAACGCTACTCTCTGTGTCTCTTTTATAACTTTTCTTTAATAAACATTCTTACTAGGTCTGCTACAATATCACTACGAACAATATCATCTACTGTAAATTTAACTACAGGTAAAGGTATATGGTTCTTTTTAATTAAGGCACAAAACTTTAATAAGTCTTGTCCTTTACGCACATCTGACTGTGCTGGATCTCCCATAAGTACTAACTTAGAGTTTTCTCCTAAACGAGTACTAATTGCTTTAAGTTCATCGATCGAAAGGTTTTGAGCTTCATCTACAAGTACTAAAGAGTTCTCATAAGAACGCCCTCGTATTGTTTCAATAGGTTGAATTTCAATTTCACCTTTATTAATCATGTACTTATATTTTTCTTTGCAGAAAGCCCGTTCAAACACTTCTAGAATAGGCAAAAGCCAAGGTGTCATTTTTTCTTGAATAGTTCCAGGAAAATGACCTAAGCTTTTACCTGTAGGTACGTTAGCACGAGTAATTACAATTTTCTCATAACCGCCTTTTTGGTAAAGATGTGCGACCGTTCCTGCACTGCAGAAGGTTTTTCCGGTTCCAGCGCAACCAATAGTAACAGTAATAGGATAGACTTTAATAGAGCGAATGAGTTTATCTTGCTTTTCATTCTTTGGTATGACATGGAATCCTATTCTATGTATATTGTTTTTAGTAGCATAACGAGATTTTCTTTTGCTCATTAAGAGTCCTTTTATTAAGTGTTAGCCGCAATAGCTGCATTAGCAGCAGTCATGTCTTCTGTTGTCCAGAAGTCTTTAGCAACCATTAGTTCCAGATGCTCTACGTTGCGTGACACAGTGTCAGCCCAATCTTCGTCTGACATATCTTCTGGTTGTCCAGCATTTAGCAGATCAACAGAGTGACCCATTGCTGTGTAGTGCTGTGCTATTTTTTCTGCGGTGATTTCGTTGTCCATTAGTTTGCCTCCAGTGCGGTTATACGTGCCTCTAGTTCTTGAATGGTTTTGACGAGGAGCGGAACAAGTTTGCCGTGGTCAATGCCTTGATATTTTGGAATTGTGTTACCATTTCCATCAAGTTTGTTGTCACCTAATGACACACCATCGGGTAAATCATCTGCTTCTTCCCATGTTTCAACTTCGTTGTGTGTTCCCGTGATTGCTTCTGGTACGACTGACTGAACCTCATGCGCTAAGAAGCCATCAACCGTTGTATCTGCATCTGCAATGAAGTTGAAACGCTTTGGATCAAGTTGTTTAAGGCGATCTGTTGCGCCTGTTAGTTCAACAACATTTTCTTTCAATCGGTAATCTGAGGATGTGTTATATGCCGTGCTTGAAGTGCCACCATTGATTGATCCAATCTCAGTCCCCCTTCGGTAAAATTTTAAAAGCCCTCTAGAAGAAGTATTATTAAAACATTGGTTTACTTCAATAACGGCACCAGAAGTGTGGCTTTCTAAAAGCATTCTTGGACGGCCTGTTGAAGAGCCTGCTTGGTGCCATAGTAAACATCTGCGAGAATCACCACCACCATAATTGCCATCGAAAGTTGCGCTTGTAGTTTGCTGTCCTTTAGCCGCAAGTTCTCCATACTGACTGATTTGAAGCCTAGGATTACCATCCCCATCCGACAGCACGATATAGTTGTTAGATGTGCGGATGTCCAAGCTGCCTTGGTTGCCGGTGAAACGTCCAATGACGGTGTTGTTGGCACCGGATGTTACATAGCGACCCGCATCATGTCCGACGAATGTGCTGCCTGAGTTGGTCAAATCTTGACCGGCTTGATTGCCAACAAGGGTGTTTGACCCCGATGTGGTCATATTTTCACCGGCTTTTCTGCCAATTATTGTGTTTTGCGTTGCGCTTGTTACTGCCGTTCCCGCTGAATACCCAAAGGCCGTATTTGAATTAGTGGTTGCCGCTGTTAGCGCAAGATAACCCATTGCAGTGTTTTCAGATGTGGTTTCATTCGCATTCAGAGCGCCATATCCAACCGCTGAATTAAAATTTCCTGTTGTGTTTGATCCTAAAGCAACTCGACCCAAAGCGGAATTTCTGACTCCTGATGTGTTGTTGCCCAAAGCCGCTTGGCCGACTGCCGTTAAATAATTTCCCGATGTGTTATCTTCAAGAGCCTGATACCCAACTGCCGTGTTGTTACTTGCGGTGGTGTTTGAGAGTAGGGCAGTAGCGCCGATTGCTACATTGTTATCACCAGTAGTATTAGTTTCTAAAGCGGCATAGCCCATTGCTTGATTGGAATTGCCTGTGGTGTTGTTTGACAGTGCATAGTTGCCAACAGCCTGATTGTTAGCACCTGTAGTATTATCGTATAGCGACTGATAACCAACTGCCGTGTTGTTACTTGCGGTGGTGTTGTTGTAGAGGGCATCTTTTCCAAGAGCAGTGTTTGATGACCCTGTTGTATTTATAACGAGTGCTGCAAAACCCACACCCACATTGTAGTCGCCTGTCGTGTTATTTTTGACTGCACCATAACCCACAGCAACATTTCGTGTGCCTGTTGTATTGTCTTCCAGTGCAGTGTGACCCAAAGCAACTTGCTCTGCACCTGTAGTGTTGTTATATAAAGACTTATACCCAACGGCAGTGTTGTTGCTTGCGGTGGTATTAAGACCTAGTGCTGTATTGCCCAAAGCTGTATTATAAGAACCTGTAGTATTGCCCTGTAAAGCATCAGACCCTATACCTACATTATGTTGTCCTGTTATATTTGAAGTAAGCGACAGTCTTCCAACGCCAACATTAAATGACCCTTCTGTATTAGCTGTTAATGCTTTAGCCCCAAATACTGTATTGAAGTTTCCTGACGTAAGACTATCCAGAGCAGTATCACCCAACGCCACGTTGTCTGTACCAACAGGATAGTTACCGTCCAGCTTGATTGTGCCGCCATCGACTGACAGGTTGCCAGCGACTGTAACACCGTCCGTGACTGCCGTCCCAGTGATGTCTACACCTGTGCTGCTGGTGGCGAGTTTTGGGCTTGCGCCGCCATCGTAAAACAACTTTACTGCACCGTCTGCATTGGCATGTATCATTGCCTCAGAGCCATCTGGCTTTCTTACACGAAAATCGTTTGCATCTATTTGAAGATTGCCTGTGCCATTGTCTACAATGAAGCTACCGTCAGTAGGGTGATGATAAATGCTTAGGTCAGACCCTGCGCCGAAGATGGCCTTACCATTGTCGGCAATAGTTATATCATTAGATAAAGTAATATCGTCTAAAGTTACTGTGCCAGCAATGTCCTTATCAGCGGAATCCGCTAAGTCTCTTGCTCTAGTCATAGCTTAGACTCCTTCTGATTGAGCAGCTAAATGAGCTGCATAAGCATCCTTAACCGCTTGGGTGTGAACTGCGTTACAAATAGCTTGCACCTCTGTGCTTTCGCCTGTGATGTCATCGTTAGGTGCAACAACATGGCGTGAGAAGCTTCTGCTAATCTCTACATCGTCACGCTTAATAACTGTTGCAGTGCGAACTTGAATGTGTTTGAAATCTCCTACGATTTCGATTCTGTCTTGTACTGTTTCTTCTGTTAGTGCCATCGTTTATCTCCTTTGATGGTTGGACTGTCCAACCCAAAGCTATGCAGTGGGTTATGATGTTTGGTATGTTATAGAGAAAATGATATGGGAAGAACCAACATCATTTCCTGTCAAGGGTGATCTAGTGTTATTAGATGCTGGTTTGTAAAAAGTTAGGTATGTATTAGTAGAGTTTGTCCTACACAGCCCCATTTGACCAGAGGTACTACATTCAATACTACCTAATGAATAATGATTAGCTGCGGGTGCGTATGGAAGGCCACCAATGTTTAGGGAATTGGCGTTTTGTCCAGACATAGATGACAAATAAGCCATTACCGTAACTACTCTGCCAACTTTAGTGTAAGTAGCAGATTGAATCCCAAAACTACTTAGCCCATTGGCAGCAGTAGGCGTCCAAGTACCTTCCTCATAATCATCCAGCTTATTGCTTGAAGATACTACACCACCAGAGTTTACTGCACCGCCGAAGTCTACACCGCCAGACAGGTAGAGGTCTTTGAAGCGTCTTCCGCCATCACCTAAATCTATTGCAGCAGATCGTGCAGCATTAGTTGATGTATTCCAAGGGTCAATACTGTCTAGCTGATCATTAAAGAATAAACCTGTGTCGCCTGTACCAGCATACAAGCGACTACTTGTAGTCCCAATACTCCCTACAGTTGCACCGTCTTTGCGGAACTGCACAATGTCGCCATCCGTAGTAATACGATCAAAAATACCTGTTACGTTATTCTTACGAGCCTTAATGTAACCAGACGAATTTAGAGATACTTGGGAAGTTTCACTTTCAGAAGTACCGCCTACATGAACGCCACCGCTGCTGTCGATGCGCATGCGTTCTGTGCGAGTATTGTTAAGCGTTGTAGCAAGTATCATCCCACCATCTTCGCTACCTGCTGTGTTTGACTCAATTATTCCGCCAATATAAGCGTATTCAGTATTAGCACCGCCAGCATCTTCAAGTAAAAACCCAAGGCCAGTTCCGTTTCCGTTTGTATTGGTTTCTCTTTTTACTGATACGCCCCCATACATAGGTGATGCTGCTGTGCTAGTTGCTGTAAAAATCGCAGGTATTGCTCCTGACACATCTAAGAGATAGCTAGTGTTAGGGCTTGTTGTACCAATCCCGACTCTACCGCTGCTGTCTATGCGAATACGTTCTGTGCCACCTTGGTAAATAGCTGTAAAGTTACTACCAGTTGTACCGCCTAAAATGGTGTCACCACCAGATTCAGTGGCAATAAAAGTTCTGGTGCCAGCCATAATAGCCTGACCTGCCGCTGCCGCTGCTGGGATTGTGTCTGACGTTGTACCTACAAGTAGTTCACCTGTCGATGTGATGCGCATACGTTCTGAATTATTGACCCTGAAGCGCATATGATTATCGCTGTGGTCATACATAATGTCGCCAAGCTGTGCGCCACCTGCATCACCAAACATAAGGAACCCACGGCTGGTTGCGTCACCTTTTATGCGGATGCTTATATCGCCAGATGTAGAGGTGTCACCCACAGTAAGATTGCCGTCAGGGCTGCTGTTGCCTATTCCAACATTACCACCCGCATCAAGGATAATGTCAAAGTTAGTATCAATCGTTACATCTGTGTTAGCCGTAGCATTTGTTATTGTATCAGTTGCCAGAGAGCCTGTGACTTGTGCGCCAAAGGAGGTGGTGGCGACACGGGGTGCATTTGATGCGTGGTATAAAGTTACGGCTCCGGTAGAAGCGTTGCCCTCAAGATAAGTTGACGCACCATCCGAGGTAAGCAACTGCATGTTATCGCCTTGGATTTTAAGCTGCCCAGAGCCATACTCACGTATACGTGCATGAGTTGCGTCACTATAAATCTCAAGCTCTGCGCCGAAGATAGCTTTGTTGTTGTCGCCGAAAGAAGCATTACCAGTTACAGAAAGATTAGCTGCTGTAGTAGTACCAGTAAAAGTTTGATTTGCTACTTCAAATGGTGTATAAGCTACCACTTCAAGTATATCGTTTGTTGCAGCACCGCTAGCTAAAATTATGTCACTACCATTAGTAGCTGTAAAATCAGCGGGTGCTAGTTTAACACCGTTAAGATACACATCAAGAAATTGAGGAGTATAACCAGCCGTAGCAAAAGAGGTTTGCCCGTTTGTTGCTGTAAAAGTTTCACGGTGTTGTGTTGCCTGTGGTACAGGCGTAGAACCTATATATCCAGCCATTTAAGGTGTCTCCTGTGCCTCTGCTTCAGCTTGCACTTGTGCCGCTGTCTTAGCCCAACCTCGTGTAAAGGCATCAGCTACTATAAGCTCACGAGTAGCAGGTATAGCTACGCCTTCATCTAATGCACGATTGGTGTACATCTGAATGATTTCATCACTAGCAATTCTGGCACGGTTAGTTACCGCATTCTCAGCCCAGTCTTGTGGGGATAATGCAGCGTACTCCAAGCCTTTAAGCTGAGTGTCTGTTAGTGTAATTGTGATATCTGGCATGTTTGCCTCCTGTTATCCTAATAGCATTCCTGTCCAAGAACTGTGACCACCTTGATAGTTATTTAAGGTTCCAGACTGACTTCTGACATCCACGTAATCTCCAGCAGACATGTAGATTATTGAGGTTGCGGTGTGACTGCCGCCTCCTGCGGTATTTGAGCCGTTTATACCCCACTTCATATTGCCACCGTCAGCATTGCCATTTAGATAAAACATTATTCTACCAGTAGGGTTACTTTGATTGTGGATAACCCCTACAGTCATAAGGTATTTACCCGTTATTGGGGCAGTGAAACGGTAAGTTGAAGTGTTAAAATGGTTGCCAATATTATGTACTACCGCGTTAAAAGGTAATGCTGTTCCCACCGCAGTGGTAATATAATTATTGTTACCATTTATTTCTACTGCAAAATATGGCTGACTAGGCGTTGTGACACGGCCCCCACCGTCTACGTTCAGCAATGTATTTACATTGGAGTAATTGGACACTCTAAAAGACGTTACATCGCCATTATCTCCCGCCCGAATCTTTACACCATAGCCATTTGAACTATGGGTGTTTTCAAAGTGTGCTAACCAGTTTCCACTTAATTCTTCGTGTACATCAAGTTTAAATGTAGAAGTAGGCGCTCTGCCAATTCCGACCTGACCATCACGATCTACTTGGAATCTTGGGGCGCTTTGTCTGTTATCATCCCAAACGGTTAGTGCTTTTGATCCACTCCCTACAAAAACATCTAGGCCACCAGCATCATTTAAACTGTTCGTCCACGATGCGCTTGAAGCAGAACCCAGCTTTGTGTTTCCAACGGCATGCAGCTTTGCGTCTATTCCAGTAGAAAGGCCAATCCCAACATTACCTCCGCTAATTCGCATGGCTTCTGCCATTGTCGCACTATTGTCAGGCGTTGTGAGAAACCGTAAATCTGTTGGGTTATCACCCGCCGCATGTGTGCCAGACGCAAGTGCTTGAACAGCAGCTAACGGAGTAGGTGTATTGCTTGTTGTGTCAGTGCCGTAAAAGCCTAAAGAACCAAGAGAATTACCAGATACAATGGATGTATCTTGACGCAGAACAGCAATACTTGTTGCGGTTGTACCCTCTACAATAAGTTTAGGGGCAACGTTGTCACCAGTTACTGCTGTGGTTATTGATGCAGTTCCACCAATATGTGCATTACCCATTGTAATATTGCCAGACAGGTAGAGGTCTTTGAAGCGGAAGCTTGAGCTACCTATGTTTACTGAAGCGTCTGCTAAAGTTGAGCCTGAGGACAGAGGATTAATTGTTGGCTGACTAGACCCTGCATCACTAAACATGATGCCACCGTGATTAGCTGCTGTAGCTGAGAAGTAAGTGTTATTACCGCCAGAAACCCCAATACTCCCCACTTTAACAGTAGCTTTATAGAACCCAGCAATTTCACCGTCTGCTGCGCCTAGTCTATTTAAAGCAAAAGGCGCACCGCCGTCTCTAGTGACTGAAAACGCCTGACCACTAGAGGTTGCCTGTATTCCTGTAAGTGCAAGATTAGCACTCGTCTTACCCACAAGCAAGTTACCGCTCGCATCGAGGCGCATGCGTTCTGTGCCAGCCGTATAATGTTGCATGAGGTCAGTTGATGAATTACCTGTAATACGAGTGGTAATATCATCCCAGCCCAAGCTATAACCGTTACCTATTTTAACGTGGTTATTAAGCGTAGAAACCCCATCTACAGTCAGCCCATCGCTAGTTAAAGTACCTGTAACATTAGTATTACCTGCAAGCTCTAAGCTACCTGTAGGATCTAAAGTTAAGTTTCCTGAAGCAGTAATATGACTATCACTACTTGAACTTAAATAATAGATTTGGAGATCATCTGAGTCTCCTAAGCGAATTCTATCGTTGTCGCCTAAATCAACGGTTTGAACAGTAGCACTATCTAGTGTAAAGGTAGTGCCTGATACTGTTACATTTCCTTTAATATCAGCCCCAGTGGTACTGAGGTTGACCGACTTGGTTCCGATATATCCCGCCATTATGTTTGCTCCAAAACCGAAAGAATTACATCTACTGAAGAAGCAGTATCAGAAGTTACTGAAATTGTTTCTGTAGTTTCTGCAATAATTTTTCCATCTAATGCAGAGAGAGCCGCCCCCGAAGGAATCGGCACTCCTTTTACTATATAAGTAGAGCCTAGTTGAACATCTACTGCAATTTGACTTGCTGTTGTGTTAGCAAGATTTAAGCCAATAACAACTGATGTAGTTGCACTAGGCACTGTATAAACGGTAGTAGCACTTGTGCCTATACCGCTTGATACATAGTTTTTAAAAGTATTTGCCATTTTGTTATCCTAATGCAATTGAGAAAGCAAGAGATGTTCCCTCTAAGCTGTCTAATTTAGTTCCATCTGTAGCTATATCTCTACCGTCTACATTGCCAGTTACTGCTATATTTCCTGTAATATCTACATTACCAGAAGTAATAGTGTCTACGTCTAGGTCTTTATTAAAAGTTATATCGCCGTTAGCGTCAACCGCTAAGAATTGACCTAGTTCGGCTAACTCTAATGCTTTAGTCATTTGTATTTTCCTTTTTATTAGACATTATTCAGCTTCCAGTGCTGCTAGTCGTGATTCAATACTTGCAAGCCTTTGCTCTGTTGCCGCATGAATAAACGACATTAGTTCACTATAACGAATAGAGTACCTGTCTACATATGTAGAACCCTCTGGAATCTCTGGATCATCAACCTCAAAAGTTTCTACATAAGGTGTTGCAATGTCTTCACCTGACATTTCTTTTTCGTAAAACTCATTCCAACACATGAAGGCATACTTCATTGGATCAAGGCTATTAGCTTCCATTGCAGCCTTAACCTGTTGTGCAATTACGCCTGAGTGAATACGAGCATTATCACCTTTTTCTGCAACACCATGGTTCCACTTATAGGTTTTAAATAAAGCACTAATTGCTTTAGCTGCATTTATTTCATCTGTGGTGAGTGACGCAACTTGTTGTTTTAAACGTTCATCTGATGTGTTTATTGAACCATCAACAGACCAGACGTCTGTCCAACGTTTTGAACTTTGCCCCAAACCCGAATTGTTATCTGTACCGGCTTGAAACACATTACCGGACAAATCTGCTGCTAAGGTATAGTTAGTAGAGCTAGAGGACGTATAAAACTGAAAATAAGCAGTCCCAGCAGCATTTACCCTACCTTTAATACCTAACTTATATCCTTCACCACCACCAGTTGGATCTCTAGAGTACCAACGTATATTACCTATGCCTTGCCCGTTGCTAGCAGTTGTATCCTGATCATAAAATATAAGATCGTTTTCACTTGCGTCACCGGTTTTGGCACTATTATTAGCAGACATAACAAGAGAACCACCTTGGTTATTTCCGTCAGACGCAATCCTTACTCGTTCTGTGTATCCATTAGGTGCTAAGGCACTACCTGTATGCATACCAATAAACTCAGTACCCGCATCTACAACGAAGGCGTTTGCATTAGCATTAGTTTCAACACGGAAGTTTATGTCTCCCGACGCATCATTAACGCAAACCTCGCCAGTACCACCTGCATTTGATCCTACGGTTAAAAATTCACGGTAAGTTCCAGCTTGTTGAGCAAATACTTTAAATTTTGAGTCTTCAGAGCCGTCAGTCACATCTGTTAGTGTATAATACAATCCTCCAAATGTAGTTCGGTCACCAATACTATTATTCGCATAAAAAAGTATTTGCCCAATATTATCACCATCCGCAGGGGATGCAGAGTTACGATAAAGTGCTATGTCGGGTGCTGTAGATGAACCGCCTTCGGTACTTTCTAACTGCAAAATACTAAAATTATTTGCATTATTTTGCGTAAGATGTAACAGTGAGTTATCAGGATTGGTTAGGTTATTGCCTAGTGATAGTTTTCCAGCATTATTTAGCCTCATATGTTCAACGAGTGTCTCATTATTGGCTGAAGTTCTGAATACCAAATCAGTCGAAATATCATCGTCAGCACTTTCAGCTTTCACAGCGTCAATAGATGCCCCAACTGAGCCAGATGATTGGTCAGGTATTTCAAATAAGATACCTACTCCATCACCCGCTAAAAGGTTTGTTTGGTTTAATAGATCAGTAGTGCGCAATTTCAAAGGACGTATAATACCATTCGTATCATCTGGTAGATTGTATGCTACGTCCAAAAGGGCTTCTGGTGAACTTGTCCCAATACCAACATTACCGCTACTGTCTATTTTTAAGTCAACATTACCTTCCGCATCTAAAGTGCCGTCCTTAAATTCAATTCCTGCACCATCCATAAGTATCTTGCCAACTCCACCAGACGTAATGTCAAAAGACAATTTAGGTGATTGACCACGCAAGGTCATACTTGCGCCATTTGTTGTATCAACAACTGTAACCGTAGGTTTTGTAGTGGTGTTTGGATTGCCACCCACAGCCAACATTGATGTAGGGGCTGACGAATGGCCAATCCCTAGCGACTCCGCACTCGCATCCCAGAAGAACTTTGGCGTGGTGCCTGTGTCCTCGTAGAAGCTGATGTCGTTGTTTTGGTCAAAGCGAGCTATATTTTTCCCAGATAAATCCTCAATAAGCAAACCCCCATCTACTGATGAGCTTACATTAGCTCTAAGCTGATAACCGTTAGTAGCGGTACTGTCTTGTAGAAATACTGAGGAACTTGTGCCACCGTCTAAAATTAGGTCTGTTGCGGTCAAAGTCCCTGTTACGTCTACACCTGTACTAGAAGTTTGTAATTTTACAGAGGAACTTCCACTGTCAGCAAAGAAAAGTTGGGCTGCACCTGACCCCCCTGCGGCCTTAAAATAGTCAGTATAGCTCCCATCCTGATCGTCAGCTTGTATTACAACACTTGAATTTTCTGCTCGAGCTTGAATTTGTATGGTCCCGTTTTCACTTGCAATCCGTCCAACTACACCGGTATGGCTAATAAAAAGGTCACTATCTGAACCGAAGATGACTCTGTCGCTGTCGCCTAAGCTAATATTACCAGTCATAGTGCCGCCAGTAGTCATTAAGGCTCCTGCAGCAGTTACATTAGCTGTATCTGTTACATCTGCACTAGTTTCAATACCATCTAACTTAGTACCATCTGCTGCTACATCACGGCCATCAATAGTGCCTGTTGCAGTAATAGTTGTAAAGCTACCTGCAGCCGGAGTTGTACCACCTATAACAGCGTTATTAATAGTACCGCCTGTAAGATTAGCACCTGAAATAGAAACACCTGCTGCAACTAAGTTACCAAAAACTTGAACAACTACCATGTCGTTAACTGTTCTACCTGTAGCAAAAGTAACAGTATCAGTAACAAGATTAAGTGTATAGTCTGTACCTTTAACTAGTCTAATACCGTTTAAGAATACATCTACTAGCTTGGTATCATCCATAACAAGAGTTTCGGAGTTATCATCAGAACCAGTAAATGCAGTCTGCCCTGCAGTAGCAGTATAAACAAACTCCATTTTAATTCCAGGGATTGACCCTGTTGCAACTGTCCAGATAGCTCCTGTATAAACATACATTTTATCTAGAGTACTATTCCAATACAAAGCACCAGTTAAAAGAGAGTTACCGTCATTATCAGTAGTAGGTGCAGAAGACTTAGCGCCTAAGTATCTATCATCAAAACTATCATAAGAAGCTGCAGCATTATTAGCTGACGTTAAAGAAGAGGCCGCTGAAGTTGCTGCGTTAGTTTCTGAAGTAGCTGCATTAGTAGCACTAGTTGATGCATTACTAGCTGATGTAGTAGCACTAGTAGCAGCGTTAGTTGCTGTTACTGAGGGTGCTTGCCAAGCTGATCCACTATAAAACTTAATAACATTATCTGTACTGTTGTAGTACATAGAACCTTCTACTAAAGCATTACCATCATTATCTACTGTTGG
>Ga0206682_10002167_pt1 | contig 18288 bp, 15 predicted proteins | sample M240m12015metaG_FD_155444 | JGI IMG/M metagenome (GOLD analysis project Ga0206682, IMG submission 155444) | Ammonia-oxidizing marine archaeal communities from Monterey Bay, California, United States - M2 40m 12015 | ecosystem: Environmental > Aquatic > Marine > Intertidal zone | place: USA...
GTTCTACTACTTCAGGTTCGGGGCGTTGCTGTGCTAGCTCGTAAGTTTTCAGCGCTATGGCTTGGCGCTCAACTTCTGTAGGGGTAGTGTTTGCTATACCCGCTTCAGCTAGCGCTTTGGAGAAAGCTCTTTCGGTATTAACTTGGCTAGTTGTGTCTGCGGCAAGTACGGCCTCTAAGATAGGACCACGTTTAGCCTGTGTTTCTTCCGCACGGCGCGCTTCAATGCGCTGCTGCACATCTTTAAGTGCGTTTTCACGCTCAGCTACTTCTATTGCGCCTAGTTCTTGAGTAACCGCAGCATCTAAACTAGCTTTAGCCGCATCTTCCTCTACCTGCATCGCATCTAGCTCGTCCTCAACCAACATCTCTTCGACTTGTTGGGTCTCTTCTAAGTCGGCAATCAAATCGGTTTCGGGAGTAGGAGCGGGTCTTACTTGGATTGGGGCTTCTTCAGTCGTACCAGCAAGCTCCTCTACATCAAGCAAACGCTCTGGCTCAGGACCTTGGAATTGTTGTTCCGCCGCTGCGCGTTCTTCTGGGAACATATCTCGAGTTTCGTCAACCGGTACGGCGGCCATTGCTTCTTCACCGGCAACTGCTTCGCCTTCTGTTACTGCGGCTTGTTCTGCTGCGGCAGCTTCTTCGGCTTTCCTAGCGGCGGCACGTTGACGGCCCGGAATAATGGCTTCGGCTAGACCCTGTAAGAGACCACCTACACCCGCACCTAGACCGAATGACTCACCCGTATCGGTAAACACACCACGCTCTGGGTCGTACACCCCACGTTGGATAAGGTTCTGACCTACTTCGGCGATAGCTTCTTGGATACCTTCGTCGATAGCCGCCTTGCCTACACGCCCTAACGGCGCTCTTTCTGTGGCTTGGGAAATCTTTCGTACTATGCTACCGCTAAGTTCTTCTGCTACGTCGTCTGCGTTTCTACCAAGTACTTTTCTAAAGCGACCAACGATCCTAGCAGGGCCGAACATCTCAAGAGCGCCCGGTATGGTACCTAGCCCAGCAGCCTTACTTATTTCTTCTTCAGTAGCACCGGCTGCTACGGCGCGTTGGGCAGCTTCACCTGCCCCCGCTGTAATACCGGTAAGGGCACCCGCAGCAAGACCAGCCACCCCAAAAGGCGCAGCGGCAAGAAAAGGTACGGTAGAACCCACACCCCGAACAAGGTCTAGGTAAGTGTTATCTTCATAGGCAGCTTCAGGGGCAAGGAACTCTTGTACACCCCCACCGATTTCTTTAATGCGAGCGCGCGCAGCTTGCTCTGCTTCTTCAGGTAGGATAAACGAAGCACCAGTCGCAGCCGATTCCAGTAGCCCCGCAGCACCGCCAAGCAGTGCCTTACCCGTCTCAAGCCCGTACCCCAGTAGTGAGGTTTCTTCAGGCTCGGCGGGAGTGGGGAACGCGTCGGGGAACTTCCCTGCAATTATGGACTTTATTTCTGCTCTAGGCATGTCGTCTGGAAAATTAACTAGCCTACCATCAGGCACTTTAACTACAGGCATAGTTTTCTCCGACTATAGTTCCGTAAAGTCTATAACGTCCCCACCCGCACCAGACGCAGCAGGTATATTAACAGAAAGGCCAAGTTTAAGCGCCAAAGAATTTATATCTTCCTGCAACAGAGCTTTCTCTGCTTGGGCTTGGCGTATAAGTTCTTGAGCCGCTGCTTTTTCTTCTGGGCCATACACTATCATAGAGTTTTGTATGTCAAGAATCCTGTCGTCTTTAGCGCTCTGTGCCCTACGTATGTCACTAACGAGTCTTGCCGCAGTTTTCTTATCGTCTGCTGCTATCTTTTCTTGCTGTAGGAATACGTTTAGCTGACTCTTCAGGGCGTCCATCTGTCTTGTGTAGTCTTGAACTGCCGCTGCCTGCGCTCGGGTTTCATCACTAGTAGCTAGCTGAGTTAGGCTTTGCGCTGCTTGGTTTAACCCAGCGCTTGTTCGTTCAAATGCCGACTGACCTGAAGTACGGGCCGCTTCAAACGATTTTGCTCTGCCTTCTCTCTCGATTCCAGCTTGCTCTTTAGTACGTGCAAAATCTTCTACGGCGCGTTGGCGTTTCATTTCTAGTACTGCGTCATCTACTGCTGTAGTGCCTTTAAGCGCTTCAATACCACTACGGGCAATACCACCCGGCATAGCAAGTCCTGTGAGTAACGCATCTACTTTTTGGCTACGCAAACGCTTAGGGTCGAGTTGACTCGCGTAGTACTCATCATCTTTTGCCTTAGCCGCTGCATAAGCCGCTTTAAGTTCTGGAGACATCTGATACGCAGCTTGGGCTAATGCGCGTTGCCTATCTTCTTCAGCTATTCTTGCTTGCTCTGGATCGGCGCTTATCCTTTGCTGCATGGCGGTTTCTACGGAACTACGTAAAGGAGAGCGAGGTAAACTAGATATGTCCGCACTCGGTACTTGCAGTCCAGTTATAGACTCTAAGGTCCTAGCCACATCAGTTTGAGGCGCACCCCTACCACCTTCGGCAGTACCGATTGAAGCGTCACTTATAGGACTAAATATCCCTTCGCGCACAACTTCGCCTCTTGGCGTACGCACTGCTGCTGCTTGGGTTCGTAAAGATTCATTACGCGCGGCTTGTTCGGGGGTTAGCTCGTTTACGCCTCTGGAAAGCGCGCTTCTCTGCCTTGGGGCAGTTTCCATTTGGGCGTTCAATTCGCTTATACGACGCAGCCTTTCTATCTCATCTAAGACTTCTTGTGGTACATCTGCCTCCACTTCACTCCCGTCAGGACCGGCATAGCCTTTAACCTCACCGCCCATAGCCATACCATTAGCTTTCTGTTCGTAGGTTTTACCTATGTTGTCGTAGAACTTCTTAAGGATTGCCTTGCTTTCTTCTACGTCAAGCCCTGTGTCCATAAGCTTCTGACCCATACGCTCTATAAAGTTAGGGTCTCTGTTTTGGTTCTGCGCTTCTATCTCATCACGCACCTGCTTCATTACCGCCGATCTTTCTCCGTAGGGTACACCGATTCCGGCTTTAGCCGCTTTTAGTATGCCCATACTCTCTTGGGCATTGGCGCCGTAGTTCTTAAGCCCTTGGCCTATACGCTGATAAAGGTTAGGTTCAGGAGGACCCATAAACCCGCCTTCTTGGTAGCCGACAATACCGCCCATAGCCATACCCTGCATATTAGGAGTTGCCTGTGCCGGTAGTCCGCGCGCTTGCATTTCTCGCTGCTTATTAAGTGCGAGTTGTTGACCACCTTGCATGGCCTGTTGCGCAACTTCATTCCTAGTCATATCAAGGACTTGCTGCTCGCGCTGATCCCTTACAGTATTCATAGGGGGCTGCATCTGCGTTTGCATGTTACGCATAGCGGCTTCTTTCTCAGATTTAAGTTTCTGTAACGCAAGCAAGTCCAGCAGACTTTGGCTTTGTGTGTAACGCTGCATTAGTTTCTGAGGGTCAGAGGAATACGTGTCCACGCGCTCATTGATTTGAGAATCTATTCCGTACGCCATTGTATTAACCCTCGTCCTTTTTACCCAAATTGGATAACAAATCTAATATAGTCAGTACCTCTGATGCACCCGCGCCAAACTTTTGTAGGGTACTAGGGTCTGCGTACTGAGTAGTTGTTTGCTGTATAGGTAAGTTAGACAGTAGTCCTTTTTGGAAATCAACCTGCTTAAACGGATAGTCCCGCTCTTCCCTAAACTGTGCGTAGTCTGCTGCAACACCTTCGCTTTCAATACCTCGCTGCTCCGCACCACCTAGACGTTGCGCGCCAAGTGCTTGTATGCCGTACTGTTGGGCTTGCCCTGCGGCTGCCATCTGGCGTTGTTGTTCGGCGTTAAACTGATTTTGTGCTTGTTCAAACGCTTGTTGGTAGCCTGTACCGGTGATGCCCGCCATACGATCTAGTAGGCCACGCTGTAACTCAGCTTCTGCAACACCTTGACGAGACCCGCCGTAGGCACCTGCTTTACCGTACTGGCTTTGGAGGTTTTGGGCTTGTATTTCCGCTTGGCGACGTGCCGCATCGTATTGGGGTTGGAGTGCGCCCTGTAGGTACGGTGTCATGTACTGCTGCATTACATCGCCAGAAGCAGGAGTATAAGTTCCTGTCTCGCCCGCTGCCGCTTGGGCCGCAGTTGGTGCAGCGTACCCTGCGCCTGTAAAAGACATAGGGTCGTAAGTAGTTTGGGCAGCAGTAGGCATAGCAAGATTAGCTAGCCCTTGGAACGCCTGAGTTTGAAGCGCAGATTCTCCCGCAGTTAGAGGGCCACCGTATCCCTGAAAAGGCATATTGGACAGCGCCTGCCCCTTGCCTAGCATATTAGTTACATACGGAGCCGCCCACGAAGATAGAGTCTCAGTAGAACCCGTTGATGTACCTATCGGTAAGTCTAATCCGGCCATTGTTATTGCCTCACGCTAAGTATTTGTTGGGGTCAATCTGACGCCCTTGTTTGGTAGTGCCGGTACGATCTTCACGTATCCGGTCCATCATTGAATAGAGTTCTTTCGCTCCTGAGTCGGAGTTGCCGTTACCTAAGTGGCTTACTACATCGGCAGGAATTACAAACTCCCCATCACTTAGCGCTGCTGGCTGCATGTTGTTGATTGTAGCAGGAATTTGGTCCGCCATACCATCAGTAGTACCGCCTAAATACATGCCTTGAGGGGCAACACTGGCAAGCCCGCCTTGAGCAAAACCTTGCGCTTTTAGCGCTGCTTGCACGTCTGCTTCAGTAAGACCGGGGTATCTGTCTTGGTATAGTTCTACGGCTTGGGCTACAGAAAGCTTGTCTTGGTTTATTAGGCTACCGACCTCTTCATCTGTCAGTCCGGCCAAATAGTCTAGTGTGCTTTGCTGGTTGATCTTAGCTAGCTCAGCTTCTACATCTTGCGCGGTTAAGTTCGCAAACTGTTCGGGGTCTGTATTTCTGTAGTATGAGGCTATCTCTTCTGGTTGCGCACGACCTGTGTTTAGTAGGTTAGCAATGAGGTCAACTTCAGTAAGCCCTTCGTTCATAGGAGCTAGGCGTTCTACCATTTGCGCCGGAGTTTCATAACCACCACGGAGCAACCCTTCTACAACGTCCATGCCCCCTACGTCAAACTGTTGCGCTACATCCCCAATATTAGCTTTATTAGAAGTAAGTAAGTCTGCAATTACATCCTGCTCTTGCTTAGAAAAACCGTCAGTGGCGTCGATACCGCTAAAGATATTTTCTGTAGTTGCCGCAGGTGTAGTAGCCGCAGGTGTAGTAGTAGTAGCCGCAGGTGTAGTAGCCGCAGGTGTAGTAGGCGCAGGTGTGGTAGTAGGCGCAGGTGTAGTAGTTGCCGCAGGTGTAGTAGGCGCAGGTGTAGTAGGCGCAGGTGTAGTGCGAGCCGCCGGTATAACGCCCGTTACTGTAGTGGGTAAGAGTCCCGCTAGTCCCGCCGCTCTTTGCGCCATAGACGTAGCTCTGTCCGTAGTAGCTCCCGAGCGTACTTGGTAGGCAGGGTTCATAGCATTCTGGTAGGCCAACATCATAGCCTGAGCATTTGCTGCGGCTTGAGACCCCGCTATACCGCCTTGGGGTGCATACTGGACATCACTGAAATAGCGCTGACCACCACTTCCTGCACGACGGTTAGGGTCGTAGGTTCCGGGAACAGCACTACGAATTGCTGCCAAGTTGGCTATGTCAAACGCACCGCCTGTACCCGCTGTAGTGTTGTCGTTCATGCCCGAGCCGTCGGTTACTGCCGGATCGAAATAGGGCGGCACTAAGTTTTCCGGTCGAACTTCAAATGTTTCTCCGGAAGTACCAAAGTCAAATTCAGGTATGGCTATACCCAATGCTCCGAGAGCCGCATCTAGTACCTCTTTTGGTCGCTCGGCAGTAGTAACTACTTCGTATATGTCCCCTAACGGCAGCCCTGTAACAGTACTTAGCGCGTTAACTGCGGTATCTACAAACGTATTCTGGTTTTTCTCCCTATCAGTAGGGAGGTCAGCAAAAACTTCTCCTGCTATGTCTCCTGTGGGTAAAGCACCTGTAGTTGGCGTTACTCCAGATACTATAGCTTCATCTTCGGGCCTTTTGGCTGTAGTTGTAATTTGCTCTATATCACCAGCTCCCATAGAACTAACGGGAGTGATTGCCCCTGCACCTAGAGTAGTGCCCGCACCGCTCTGACCGGTAACAGTAATTTGGTTCGCCCCAGTTACAGCGCCAGTAGAAGTAGGGGTTACTCCAGTACTAATACCGCCAGTACTAGTAGTGCCATAGAGGGGACGCGAGCCGGGGAGAACATTTGTACCTTTGTTTATAATTCCGGCGTTTCTTATGTTGTAGTTAGCCATCACTACGTCTGGCGTGAGGCCGGTAGTAAAAGGAGAGCTTTGAAAGGCGTCCATAGCCGCTTGCTGCGAAGCACTGGTAATACCCGAAGTTATACCAAGTTGTTGTGCGGCGGCTGCTCTAGCGGCAGGATCGGTAATCGCATTAACCCCAGCCTGTTGAGTAGTGGAGTCCAGCTTTTGGAATTCTTCTATAGCTTCCGCTTGAGTCATAGGCGTACTACTGCCGCTCCCACTTGGGGTCACACCCTGCATGCCTACTGAAGACTTACCTTTTCCGCCCCCGACCATAGGCGTACCTTGGATACGTAATTGTTCCATCAAATCGCTAAAGGCGTCGCGGTTATAGAAACTAGCCATGTCTTAATCCTTCACTTTAAATGCGTTTATAGCTTTCGCTACGGAACTTGTTATTAGGATACCACCGGGAGTCACTCCACCAGTCCACCCATCTACCCCAAAAATACGCTCTGTTACTAACTCTCTAGTCTTACGGTCCGGTATAGCGTTGAGGCACCCTGCCTGATCTAACTGACTAAGCTCTTTAAACTCGGCTAGCCGCGCTTCTAAGTTCATGTTCCACCTACGGAGGTGTTGGTCGCACTTCGGGGAGTGCGGAAATAAAGTTAACTGTTAGTACAGCAGATGTTACGCCCGGATGTGGGGTTGCCGGAGATACAGCAGGGGGCACGGTTGCCATAGTGACATCTATATCGTCAGACACCCACACCATCTCTATGTACTCACCCGCTGCCAAGTCCAAGTTGAAGTTCCAAATGACCTCATCTATCTCACCGGAACCCGATAGCACAAATTCTCTCGCCGTATAACCTAAGTTAGTGCCATTACGCGAAACCCACAGGTATACATTTTTAGCAGAAGCCGACCCACTGGATAGCTGCCCAATAAACTGAAAGTTGTAAACCCCTGAATACGTTGCAGTTATCTGGCTGTTGCTAGCCCCGTTAATAGAAAACCCGCTTTCTAAATACGTCTGGTTAAACGTAACTACCTGCGGTGTATCTACTACTGCTATGGGCTGGTCCACTGTAGAGAAGTATAGCGCATTAGGCACATCTATAAACCTACCGCCAAGCTCCCCAAATACGTTGTTAACCGCGTTAACTAGCAAATTAAAAAACAGACGCAGGATGTTATTCAGGTCATCCAGATACTGCTTAAGCGGCCCCGCCTTGGGTATAGGAAGCGCAGGCGCTTGGACTTTTTGTACTAGCCGCTCAGCCATTAGCCTCGTTTCCCATCAGGACGCATATCCAAACGCGGTATACCTAGCTTCCAAGCCACACCTAACTCAGTGGACTCGATCTTAAACGCCATCTGCCTACCACGTACCCGCACAAAGACTTGCCCTGTAAACTGCTCAACAGGCACCGTGGCCGAACGAGTTACCGTAGCGCTGCTGTTACCGCCTTCCGATAGGGGGTTGTTGTACCCAGAACCGGAGTTCTCCAGAGGAGATAGAGTCATAGTAGCAGCGGGATTGTCAGCCGTAGAACCCTCAAACGTTACGTCAGGTAACATTCTCTTAACAAACATAAACTTATCGCCGTCGTCCAAGTCAAACTCAGAGGACACTAGCGTAGCTGTAATCGGGTTGGGGGTAACACCTTCTTGGCAGTCATAACCCACTTCGTGGTTGACCAAGTTGTTGCTGTACGTAGCCGCCATCGGGTTTTCTCTCAGGTCAGCGTCGATCCAAGCACTGCGCGATAGAGTGCCGTAGTACCAGATGTCTTGCAGGTAGTTATAGACCACGTAACGGTCGTTCTGGGTAGACTCGGCAGAACAGTAGAACCACCAAATCTCGTCGAACCGCTCGTTAGTACCTGCAATTACTTGAGCATACTGAGAGAAGTTGAAGTCATTAAACACGAAGCTGCGTACAGAGCAGGGTAGGGTCTTAACCGTACCATCGTACATATAGAACTTGTCCGTGCCCATCCAGTAAGCAATGTTGCCGGAGTATACCGCTGCGTTAGTACTAGCTATGGTGATGTTGTCACCGAGTAGCTGCGCGCCCCAAACCTCTGGAGCACCTAAGTACTGCATGCCATACAGGGCGGTGTCAGTCCAGACCAGTATTTCTTGACGTGCTTGTATGGCGGTAATGATCTCACTACCACGGGACAACCGCAGGCTACCTGCTTGGTTAGTGGCCGCAGGCGTCCAGTTAGCTACGTCTTCTTGGTCAGACCAACGGATAAGCATAGGATCAAGCACGCTAGTACCCAGATCGTTCGCACCAAAGCAAAACGCAAACCGGAAGATGTCAGACACGAACGCCTTGTTAACTATGACAGGAACGTCTGACGCCCCGCCAAGAGAGGACACATACACAGCCCGAGTAGTTACTCCATTGCTAGCATCCCAGTAGAATGGTGCTCCGCCACGGTAGGCAAAGAACAAGTCCTCACCGAAGTTAGCCTGACTCCAAAGCCGTATAGGCGCATCAGTAGTACCACCAAAACCCCACGTACCTGCACCCCAAGTACCGCCGGACCAACCAGTAAAAGGTACAGCAATCTCGTTACCTGTGTTGACTTGGTACGCCGCAGTAACAGTGCCGCCACCCGTGGCAGTAGAAGAAGCCGTAGTCTCGGCAGTAATAGTGTAGGCATCTTCGTCAATCAGGCTTATCTGGTACTCGTTATTAAGAGTAAGCCCACCCACTGCTGTAGCACCGCTAAACGTAACAAAGTCGCCTTCAAGCGCACCGTGGGCAAGGTCGTCTACCCGCACAACAGCAGAACCTAAAAAGGTAGTAAAGGGGTCAGTCAGGGTTACCGTGGACCGGATAGGGGTAATGTCGTAGTAAGCCCCACCACGCTCTATGTAGTACTTGAGGTTAGTACCTACAGAAACAAGATTTTGGCCGCCCAGAGTAATCCAGTTGAGCATAGACCGGCAGACGCCAAGAAAAGTCTGGTTTGACAGACGCACCCACCCACCGATCTTCTGAGGCATACCCCGTCTGAAACGCACTTTGTTGGTCTCGTACCAACCGCCTTCGGCTGCGTAGCGCGTATTCTCGCGGTCAACCCCGGGCTTGAATTGTAGTTTCTGAAGCGGCATTTCTTAACCTCATTATAGGTAGTTACCCGTCTCAACCATGTAGCAGAGTTCGGTAGCACGACCCTTAACGTCCCGACTCCACTTGGAATCTAGGAACTCTTTTGCTGCGGTTGTATAGTCGGCAACTTCCATAGCTGCCAATGCGCGCTTGAAACCACGAAGTCTCGTAGCACCAAGGTTAAAACTAATGTCAATCATAGCATCTTTTCGCACATCATCAAGGTCCTTAAACCACGGATATTCCGAAGAAAGTTCCTTAATAACGCGTACTATGTCGTTCTCTAGCAGGTAGTCGACTTCATCGTCTGACAGACCCATACCGGACTTCGAGATATTTCGCCCTACACCAATGGTTTCGTATCCGGCAGAACACAGGTAAACGTGCGACCTTACGCCCTCATGGCGCTTGAGCATCTCAAGTAGTTTTTCGGTCATAGCTGCTTCAGTAATAGTATCAGTTGTGCAAAGTCGTACAGGTTAGTCAGCACTTTTGATTACGCCGTCAGCGGCGTTTTCCTCTACGTTTTCTTCAGCTACGATGTCATCTATCTTGTCACAAACATCTTCTACTACAACACCTGTAGTCATTGTAAGCGCGCCACGGCCCACTGCTCGGATACCTTTATACATACCAGAACAATAAACTTCTTTGTTTTCAATAACTTGCTCAACCGTAGTGCAGGAAGCCATAAGCAGTGCAACACTAAATATCAACGCCAGTCTTACCATTTTTCTGGTCCTCTAGGAACTTAGTTAAGCGGGCTTTGTACCCGTCCATAAAGTGGTCTGAGACCCTATCTTTAATGCCCCGATCCTTCTTACGAAGGTACTTACTGGGGTTGATATAGTCCACGCCACCGTTTGAGAAGTACAGCATATCTTGGGACTTGCTTGGTCCGTAGCATAGTCGAGGCACGCGGGGTACGGAATCGCTGCCGTTTATAACTGAAATCTGGTTATCTAGCGTCATAGCACGCTTAAAGCCCTTGAAGAACGTATTGGGCTTACCAAAAGTAATCAGGTTTAGGTTGTCGTGTTTGCCTTTTAGTTTTGCAGCGGACAGTTCCGCTAGTGCTCCACCGAGGCTATGCCCACAGATTAGTGTGCGCTTACTGTAGTCTATATGCTCTTCGATTTCGTCCCATACTGAGGCGTGAGCAGCGACAAACCCACCGTGACACAGCCGACCGGCGTACGGTACAGGCACAGGGAACAAGTTAAAAGCCCAGTCACCCACCTGCTGCGTGCCACGGAACACTATAATGTCGACGGTCTTGCGCTTAACAACAAACGCAGTGGTCGAGGTCAAAGCTGACTCTATCTTAATGGCGTCTTTGTTCTTGTCGTTGTAAGCCTTCATAGACCAACTACAGGCCATGTTCAGCAGTACGGGATCGAGTTTCATAAAGAGCCTAGTCTTCTTTGTGGTATTTCAAATCAGTCTGTAAGATCAGAACTTCTTTTTGCAGGCTTATTACTTCTTCTTCGAGCTTGCGTATATCAGGAAAGATATAGTTGTTCTGGTTGCCCCTAAGACCTCGCGTCTCTTGGGCGTTCATGTCTATACGCTCACTGATATTGGCATAGCCCCAAGTAGCAACCGCTACTATAGTTATGATCTGCAAGAGCCAAACTACGCTTATCGTTAGCTCTGATCTGTCGTTTAGCTTTGGGGCTGCCATAACTCATATAACTACGGTTTAGGAGTAAAATCAAAATAAGAGCTGGCCGCAGTACCCGCAAGGATCGCACCGAGAATAAGTGTTGTGAATATCTGCACGAAGGTTTTGCCCGCTGTGCGTTTTACTGACCGCCAAGAGTCTAGAAGATCACGTACTTCCCGCACGTCATGAATAGCGTCGTCGTCTTGTAAACCCACGTCACGTAAGGCTTTTTTAGCCCCCGCTTCCGCAGCACGCTGTATCATTGCTTCTAGCTCTAATTCGGTCATCTCATGGGTACTCCTACTGCTTGGCTATACCTATTTTACGCTACTTCTTGTTCAAGGCGCGGATCAACCCAATCAGGGCAAAGTTCCCATGCGTCATTGACGTAGTTGTATTTACAACCGTACCAATCTTCTGGCTCAGTTACGCCTTCGATCAGTGTAGAGTTATTAGCGTTCAGGTCGCCAATAATAAAGTCCAAGTTAGCGGGGTCGCCCACTTCAATGCAGTCGTCTTTTACGTTGACTTGCTTGTCGTCAGCAAACAGGTACTTGGAGCAGTTCATTTCGCATACTATAGTTTTCATTTCTTATCCTTCCAATAGGATTGAGGTTGATGATAAAGCCCGTCCTGCGGGGACGGAAGATACTGTGGTTGAAAGTGTGCCGTCAGCTTGGACGTAGTAGTCAGAGCTAATAGTTAAGCCTTGGTTTACATTAAACGTCCTAGCAACCGCCGAAGAAGAGTCCACTCTGTTAATACCTATAACCTGAGACGTATCTGGATCATAGGCTATTCTTAAAATAGCTGCTGAAGTTGAAGTTGAAACACTCAGCGAACCTCCAAATGTAATATCTGTTCCAGAGACAGTGGATATTTGTATAACAGGACTTGTTCCATTGCTAGCTTCTTGGTACGCCTGAATCATGTGTCCAGTAGATGTATCAAACGTCAACCCACCGTTAAATCCAGAACTTCCTGCTACTGTTTCTGTCCCAAAAGATATCGTTGTCCCCGACACCGTACCGACTCTTGCGCTCCAATCCGGAGGGCTAACCCCACGGTTTGCGTAGGCTACTACAACCTTTTGCGCTACAGGTTCGTATTTTACATATACTGGGGCAACAACAGCGTTAACAAAAACTGTGGCTGACCCTACCGAAATAGAAGTGCCTGAAACTGTACCGACTGCCGCTGTTCCGTAACTTGAGTTGCCGGAATCAGTATAGGCTAGAACTACTTTTTGGGCGTTTGTGTCATAAGTTACTGCTGTGTAGTCTATAGCTGAAGCAGTAAAATCATACTCCGTACCAAAACTAATCGAAGTACCGCTAATTGTACCTACAATTAAATGTCCGCCCGCTGAGCTACCATAAGAAAGTATTACTTTTTGAGATGTGGAATCATACGTTGCATCAGTGCCTGCAATTGAGCCGGTATGAAAATCACCCGCAGAACCAAAGCTAATAGAGGTTCCACTTACCGTTCCAACTTTTGCTCTACCCGGAAACGGGGAGACATTGTTCTTGTACGCAGCTACTACTTTTTGGGCGTTTTCATCATAGGTTAATGCGATACTGTCAACTTCGTTAGACTGTAAAACAACCGGAGTGCCAAAAGAGATAGCGGCTCCTGAAATAGTGCCGACTACGGCGGTCAAGTAATTTGAGTTACCTTGATCTATATATAAAACAACCGCTTTGTTATTTGCGGTGTCGTAAACAATTCTTTGTTGGGCGTTACTAACATTCCCTGAATAGGCGACTGCGGTATTTGCGGAAACTGAGTCAGGAACTAGCCCGGTGTTCGTAATAACCCCACCCTGCACAATCACTGCGCCTGTAGCGGTGTCTGCTATGGCTTGGTCTGTTATGCCTATGAAGTCGGCGGAATTTGTGCTTATGTTGCTGTACAGAATAGCCGATCCGCGTTGAGAATTGCCGTAATCAACGTAAGAGATACAGGTTTGTTGTTCTGCTTCTGCGTAAGTGGCGCGGATACGATTAGTTACGCTTGTTCCGTTGAAAGCAAGCTGACCAGAAAACGATATGTCTGTGCCAGATACAGTGCCGACGTAAATTTGACCGCTGTCACTGTTTGCCGCCGAGCTAGACGCAACTACTATTTTTTGCGCCGAAGCGTCATAAGCCGCAGAAATCCATTCAGATGACCCCGAGCTTTGAAATACAACTTCCGTACCGAAAGATACTCCACTTGCGCTAACCGTGCAGGCGCGAGCGGAACCTTTAGACGAATTACTTCCGTCGTTATAGAACACTACCGTTTTTTCGTTTACAGGATCATATACCAGAGCCGTGTAATCGGTTCCGCCACTGTTAAAGTTTTGGTCTGTAGCGGTTGTAGTCATTGTAGTGCCAGAGCAACTGCTCAGCACTATATTTCCATTAGCCCCCGATGATTCTACAGCAGTGACAATCCGGTCCGCAGAGACATCATATACGTTACTTATATATAAACTATTTCCCCCAACAACAACTTGTGAGCCAAAAGTAGGTGTGGTTCCAGAAACACTGCACGCAATAGTGGATAGCGTACTTGAGGAATTTCGGTAGGATAAAACACAAACATCTTGCCCGGAATGATATGTAGCTGCTGCCGTATAAACACTATCAAACGATACGGACGAGCTGTCAAAAATTACCGCTGTACCAAAAGAAATACTTGTTCCGCTAACCGTCCCTACTATTGCCGTGCCGTAGCTGTTATTGTCTATATTCGAGTAAAAAATAACAACTTTCCCAGAGGCTACGTCATAAGTAATAGCTACAGTAGTCTTTGCCTTGTCTGTCCCCGACGTAAATTGAACAGGCGTACCGAAGGTTATTGATGTGCCGCTTATAGTTCCGACATAGGCATAGCCCTTAAAACCTTGGGCCGAAACTCGACCTGCAATTACTATTTTTTGATTTACTGGGTCATAGGTTGAATTAAAAGCGCCTTCATAACTTGTTGCCGTGTCAAAAGTAGTCTCTGTTCCAAGCCCCGCAGGGGTCTCTCCAACAGCCTCAACAGTCCCATCAGCTTTTAGCACAACAGTAACACCAGACCCTAACGTACCACTAGCCACGAAGTCCGCACTTTTTGCCCCTGCTCCGGCAGGTAGTAACTCACTCAAATTGCTCATGTTGTGTAATCCAAGTTAATGCTAGTGGAGGACAGGGCTTTGCCTGCTAGTACCGTGGTTGAAACGGGAGTTGTTGAGTATTGGTTAACTTCGTCTGAGCCAGAGCCTACTACAAACATTTTAGTCCCGTCTGCGCTAAATACCATTTGCCGTGGGTCGCTTTCTTCTCCAGATACAGAAAAGCTTGTAGAAAAAGAAGCGCTAGAAATATCAAACGCACTGCTTAAACTGTATTCATTTATATCGTCGCCGTTAGTCCCTATTACATACATTTTGTTCCCCGAATCCCCGAAAGTTAAGCCCAATGGGATAGCTTCTTGAGAGCCTATACTAAAACTAACCGAATCGTATGAAGCCGTGGAAACATCAAACGCACTACTTAAGCTGTATTGGTACACGGTGTCGTTATTTACTCCCACGATGTACAGTTTAGTGCCGCTAGTGTTAAATGCTATTCCGTGAGGTTCCCCTTCTTGACTAGATACTGAAAAACTTTTAGAGGCATACGAGGCTGTAGTCAGGTCAAAGCCCGAACTTAAGGTGTACTGATATACCGTGGCTGCTCCGTAGGACAACACATACATGCTAGTCCCATCAGCGTTAAAAGCCATACCGGCAGCGGTGGTTTGTTGAGCAGAAAAACTAAAACTAACTGAATCATACGAAGCGGTAGAAACATCAAACGCACTACTTAAGCTATATTGAAATACAGAACTGTTTGTCCTACCACAAATAAACATTTTACTTCCGCTAGTGTTAAACGCTATACCTGTCGGTACGCTATCTTGAGATATAGTAAAGGCTGTTGTAGGGGAAGCACCAGAAATACTGTAGGGAATATTTCCTGAAAGCAACGCCCCATCATCCTGAACGTAATACAGTGCGTTAGGCGTGAGTCCTGTGACGTTGGTGGAGATACCGCCTTTGATTGTCACCGAGCCAGATGCAGTGTCCGAGATGGCAGCGTCTGTTATGCCTATGAAGTCGGCGGAGTTTGTAGCCCCAGTGGTGAATACAACAGAGGTTCCGTAACGGGAGTTGTCAACATCTTGGTACGCTATAGCTACTTTATTTGCGTTTGAGTCGAAAACGGCTGAAGTATATATAACTGATGCGGCTTCAAATACCAACGGAGTATCAAAGCTAATAGACGTGCCGCTTACAGTTGCAGATACTACTGTGCCGTATTTACCTACGTTTAAGTCATCTCGATAAGAAATGACTATTTTCTTAGCACTAGCGTCGTAAGTTGCCGAGTAGTAAGAGGAGTCCCCATTAAATACCACCGGCGTACCAAAACTAATCCCCGTACCACTTACTGTTCCAACCACTGCCGTGCCGGAATCGGCGTTTCCGCCATCTCGATAAACAACAATTATTTTTCCTGCGTTGGGGTCGAAAGAGGTTGCGATGTAGATAGTGTTTGCACTTTCAAAAACTGCTGCTACACCAAAGCTAATACTTGTACCTGATACAGTACCTACAATAGCTGTGCCGTAATTAGAGTTGCCTCCGTCTTTATACGCTATAACTACTTTATTTGCATTAGAGTCAAATGTTGCTCTGGTCCAGATAGTGTTTGCACTTTCAAATACTACCTCACTGCCAAAACTAATACTTGTACCAGAAACTGTTCCTACGATAGCCGTACCGTAACTGTTATTCGCATAATCTTCATAAGCTATAACTACTTTGTTGTTAGTTGAATCAAAAATTGCTGAATTGTAATAAGTAAATCCGTTATTGTAGACAGCCGCTGTCCCGAACGAAATACTTGTACCGCTAACCGTTCCAATAATTGCTGTGCCGCGATCTGAGGTGCTGTTATCACTATAGGCTATAATTATTTTTTGCGAGTTTGAATCGTAAGTGGCTGATATATGTCTGGCTAAGCTCGTTTGAAAAACTACCGGCGTACCAAAAGAAATTGAAGTTCCAGAAACAGTTCCTACAATAGCCGTGCCGTAACCAGAGTTGGCATTATCGCTATAAGCTATAACTACTTTATTATTAACTGAGTCAAATGTAGATGCTACCCAGTTTGAATCTGCCGCTTCAAATACAACAGGACTACCCGCCGATTGAGCTACTGTCGCAATAGACTCAACAGTCCCATCGCTATTAAGAGCAACAGTAACCCCATCGCCTATAGTCCCAGACGCTACGAAGTTGACTTGCTTGCCACCCGCACCCGCAGGTAATAAATCTGTCAGATTACTCATGTTAAGTCCATCATGTTAATCGTGGTTGCGGAAATAGCTTGGCCGACTTTGACGCTTGAGGCTGTAGTAGATAACGAGCCGTCTGCTTGGACGTAGTAATCAGAGCCTATGGTTAAACCTGTCTGCGCTTCGTTAATCCCACCGTAGACGTTTACAGCGCCTGTGGCTGTGTCTGCTATTGCTGAGGCTGTTATGCCTATGAAGTCAGCGGAGTTTGTTACGGTATAAGCCGGGCGCAAAACCCTAGCATCTCCATCATTTGTGCCAACGTCATAATAACCAAATACCACTCTTTGCTCGTTAGAGTCGTAAGTAACCATATACCCATTAGCAGAATTGACGCTAAAAACAGTGGGGGCGTCAAAACTAATTGAAGTTCCCGACACTGTGCCGGTAACTAGAGTACCTTTTCCGCTGTTGCCGTCGTCTTGATATACAAAAACCACCTGCCCGGAAGCCGCAGAATAAGTTCCGACTACATACCACGTAGTCCCTGTTTCAAAAACAACCGATGAACCAAATGAAATAGAGGAACCAGTTAATGTTGCAACAACAGCAGTTCCTTTGGCAGCGTTTGAGGTGTCTCTATAGCCTATTACTATTTTATCTGCGCTTGGGTCATATATACAGGCCACGTACTCTGAGGACCCCGAGTTAAAGTCTGACGCTCCAGAAAAAGAAATAGACGTACCGCTAATGGTACCTACATTAACTTTACCATATCCATCAGAACTGTTTCTAAACCCTACTACTACTCTATTCTCATTAGGGTGAAACGCCGACGACATATCCCCTACATTTGCGCTGTTAAAGACTGTTCTGGAGCCGAAAGAAATAGACGTACCGCTAACAGTACATACCGCAGCTGTTCCATAGTTTGAATTCGCATTATCTCTATAAAATAAAATTACTTTGTTACTAATGGAATCAAACGCTAAAGAAGTGTAAGACCCATTTGTGGTATAGGTAGCTGCTGTGCCGAAAGAAATAGACGTACCGCTTACCGTTCCAACTATTGCTGTACCTGCGTTAGCATTATTTCCATCCCTATATGCTATGACAACTTTTTCCGTGCTAGGGTCAAAAACACAAGATGTGTAAGTTGTATTAGCGCTTTCAAACACAACTGCTGTGCCGAAAGAAATAGACGTACCGCTAACAGTGCCTACAATAGCGGTGCCAAAATTATTGTTGTTATAGTCTTTGTATACAAGTATTACTTTGTTGTTGACTGAATCAAACGTAGCAGAAGGGTCACCTAAAGATGATATATTAGAGGTAAAATCTACAGCGCTTCCTAGAGACTCCGTAAAAGACGTGCTTTCTACCGCACTCACAGTCCCATCGCTATTCAGGACAACAGTCTGCCCAGAACTCAAAGTCCCAGACGCAACAAAGTCTACAGCGTTTTGTCCACCGCCTGTCGGCAGCAGTTCCGACAAGTTACTCATTTATACGCTCCAACCAATAGTGCCATCTATGTAGGTCATGGTGATTTCTGCGTAGTTCTTATCAAAGACCAGATCAGTTGCAGAGGCTGCTATGTTAGAGCCGTTACGTCCTACAGTGAATGTAGTAGTCGCTGCGTCACCTGTGCCGTCCTTAACCGTTACCGTGTCACCTGCGCTTGGTGTGGCAGGTAGAGTGATTGTAATACCGCCTGCACTGGCTACGATGAACTCGCCTACGTTGGCTGTGTAGCTTGTGCCTTTGAGGATTGGTAGGGCGTTAGCCGAAAGACTTGCCCGCGCACCCGCTGCCGTAGTTGCATTAGTACCGCCGTTGGCAACGGGAAGGGTTCCAGTAACTTGAGTAGTAA
>Ga0206682_10002168_pt1 | contig 18288 bp, 27 predicted proteins | sample M240m12015metaG_FD_155444 | JGI IMG/M metagenome (GOLD analysis project Ga0206682, IMG submission 155444) | Ammonia-oxidizing marine archaeal communities from Monterey Bay, California, United States - M2 40m 12015 | ecosystem: Environmental > Aquatic > Marine > Intertidal zone | place: USA...
TTAAACGAAGGCATACAAGGAGGATTTGGTCCTGGAGATTTAGGTATAGTTTTCGGTAGTCCCGGCGGAGGAAAGTCATGGACTATGGTAGCAATAGCAGCACATGCAGTAAGTTTAGGATATAAAGTTAATTTTTATACTCTTGAATTAGGAGAAGACTACGTAGGTAAAAGATTTGACTGTTACTTTACTGGTCATAGTATAGATGAAGTAAACAAACATAGAGGAGAAGTTCAAAAATATGTTGAAGAATTAGAAGGTAAGTTAATTGTAAAAGAGTATGCTCCTAAACAGGCTACAGTTAATACTATTAAAGCACACGTACAAAAATGTGCAGATATGGATCATAAACCAGACCTTATAATTATAGACTATGTTGATTACTTAAAAGCACCGTCTAAAGGTAAATTCTCAGAACGTAAAGATGAGATAGATGATGTGTTTATAGCAACCAAAGGGTTAGCTAAAGAATTGAAAGTACCAATACTTACACCGTCGCAGGTTAACCGTATGGGTGCAAGAGATTCTGTTATAGAAGGTGATAAAGCAGCTGGTAGTTACGATAAAATGATGGTTGCTGATATGTGCTTCTCTCTTTCTAGAATGAAAGAGGATAAGGTACTCGGTACTGGGAGAATACACGTTATGAAAAATAGATACGGTCAAGATGGTATGACATATAATATTAAAATGGATACTAACAATGGACATATTGAATTTCTAGAGAAAGCTACCGATGAAGAACTACAAAGTCATGGGGAGACGTTCTCTAAAGATACCGTGCTAGGTTTATTGAAAAAAATATAAAAATAGTTGGTAGAAAGTGCAATATATATTATATTTATATAAGGCCCGAAAGATAAAATCAATCGGGTTATTTTGTCTAACATCTACCCAAATATATAAAGATATATGAGTTTACTAAAAGAAAGAGTAGTCTACAAACCCTTTGAATACCCTAAAGCATACGATTATTGGTTAAAGCAACAACAAGCACATTGGTTACATACTGAAGTTCCAATGGCACAAGATGTTAGTGATTGGAAATCCAATATGAAAGATAACGAAAAGAATGTAGTAGGTCAAATATTGAAAGGATTTGCTCAAACGGAAACAATCGTTAATGATTACTGGTCTACTTTAGTTACAAAATGGTTTAGAAAACCAGAAGTAATAATGATGGGCACTACCTTAGGCTCTTCTGAAACTATTCATGCTGAAGCTTATTCTTTGTTAAACGAACAATTAGGCTTAGATGACTTCTCAGAATTTATGGAGGATGAAGCTACTATGGCTAAGATAGAAGCACTTATGGACGTTAGAGATAATGACGACGGATCAGCTAATTGGCATGAAAGAGCTAAGTCACTTGCAATTTTTTCTGCATTTACAGAAGGTGTTAACTTGTTTAGTTCATTTGCAGTTTTATTATCATTCAAAATGAGAAATAAACTTAAAGGAGTAGGGCAGATAGTAGAATGGTCAGTAAGAGACGAAAGTCTTCACTCTGAAGCAGGATGTTGGTTATTTAGAACTTTAATGGAAGAACAACCTAAATTTAAAACTAAGAAGTTAATTAGTGAAATAGAGGAAGCTGCTCAAATGAGTATGAAATTAGAGTTTGACTTTATAGATAAAGTATTTGAAATGGGGGACTTAGAGAACCTAACTAAAGATGAGTTAAAGAATTTCATTAAACACAGAATTAATACTAAAATGGTAGATTTAGGTTTAAAACCTATTGTACCTGCTAGTGAAATAGATAAAGGAGCATTAAAAACTATGAAATGGTTTGATGCGGTAATTGCTGGAAAACAACATACTGATTTCTTTGCAAGTAGAGTAACAAATTACAGTAAAGGCCACTTAGATTGGTCTACAGCATTTTAAATAAAAGGTTATGAGCATTATTATAGAGACTTCCAATTGGGAGAAAGGAAAAGATTATCCAGAATGGATGAATGAAGTTTCGTTAGCAACTATTTCTAACGGATACTTACTACCTGGAGAAACACCAAAAACAGCTTACAGAAGAGTAGCTGATACAATAGCAAGAAGATTAGATCGACCTGATTTAGCGAACAAATTTTATCGTTATATATGGAAAGGTTGGTTGAACTTAGCCTCACCTGTGTTATCGAATACAGGAACTGATAGAGGATTACCAATCTCATGTTTTGGTATTGATACACCCGACTCAATTAGAGGTATAGGGTTAACTAATGCTGAATTAATGAGATTAACTTCTTTAGGAGGTGGAGTAGGAATAGGTTTATCTAAAGTAAGAGGTAGAGGTCAAAAAATAGGAGACGGTTCAACTGGCAATTCAGAAGGAGTTGTACCATGGGCTAAAATATATGACTCTACTATCATTGCTACTAATCAAGGTGCTGTAAGAAGAGGAGCAGCATCAGTAAACTTAGATATTAACCACCCCGATATTAGAGAGTTTCTAGAGATAAGAAGACCGAAAGGTGATCCTAATAGACAGTGTCTAAATTTACATCAGTGTATTATCGTAGATGATGCATTTATGCAGAGATTAGAACATAGAGAGACTGAAGCTATGGAACTATGGGTACAGATACTTAAATCTAGGGTAGAAACAGGTGAACCTTATATTATGTTTGGTGATAATGTTAATAATGCTAATCCACCAGCATATAAAAAGAATAACCTGGATGTTAGCATGACTAATATCTGTTCAGAAATAACTTTACATACTGATGAAGAGCATAGTTTTATATGCTGTTTGTCATCTCTTAACTTAACTAAATGGGAGGAATGGAAAAACACGGACCTAGTAGAAACCGCAATATATTTTTTAGATGGAGTATTAGAAGAGTTCTTAGCAAAAACTTCTGGAAGAGATTCATTAATAAGACCCCACAGATCCGCTAAAAAAGGAAGAGCAATTGGTTTAGGAGTACTAGGATGGCATACTTTACTTCAAACTAAGAAGATCCCTTTCTCTTCTATTGCAGCTACTTCACTAACTAATCAGATATTTTCTGATTTAAGAAATAAAGCTGAATCTGCATCCAGACAGCTTGCAGAAGAGTACGGAGAACCGTTATGGTGTAAAGGTACAGGTATGAGAAATACCCATTTATTAGCTATAGCTCCAACAGTATCAAATAGTACGATAGCAGGAGGAGTATCAGCCGGTATCGAACCAATACCTGCTAATGTATTTACATTTAATTCAGCAAAAGGTACATTTATACGTAAAAATTCCGCATTAGAAGTATATCTAGAAGAAAGAGGGCATAATACTGAAGAAGTATGGGATCAGATTATGAAAGACAGAGGATCTATTGCTAATCTACCAGAAGATATAATGCCAGCAGATGATAAACCGATATTTCTAACATTTGCTGAAATAAATCAATTGCAGTTAGTAGAACAAGCTGCTGCTAGACAAAAATTTATTGATCAAACACAGTCATTAAACTTAGCGTTTGATCCCACAGATAGTCCCAAGTTTATTAATGAAGTTCATCAAACAGCTTGGAGATTAGGTATAAAAACTTTATATTATTTGAGAACTGACAGTGTAATTAATGGAGATATAGGTTCAAGAACCGCTCTAGATTGCCTTTCATGTGATGGTTGATGTAAAAGAAATATTAACTGCTTGGGCTATTAGTGCTAACCCCACTGAAGAACAAGCTAAGGTAGCAGCTAAAAGATTAAGTATCTGTAATAGCTGTGAAAACAAACTTAAAAATAGGTTTGGAGTTACGGTATGTATAGAATGTGGTTGCGTATTGAGCAAAAAAGCATTTTCTCCTAAATTAAACCCATGTCCTTTAAAGAAATGGGATTAGGACTTAGTGCAATGTTTAACGAACACTGCTATTATGAGAATAAAATTACCTCCTTTGGAGGAGTTAAAAAAACTGGTAAAAGAACCAGGAAACTTGACCTTCTATAAACGTACAGAATGGTCAGGACCGAAAGAAAGTGTTGAGTACTTAAAACGTAAAATTAAAGAATTTAACACGTTTATGGACGAAGGAAAAGAAGATAAAAAACCACCAGGAAATGTTGGTATTTAGAGGAAATTTTCGTATCTTATTATAAAATAATAAGTATGTCAAAAACATCCGCGAAAGCAAGATATAGTCAATTAATGGAGTGGTTAAAAACGTATAAATCATCTCCTAAACATAGAGATAAAACTAGTAAGGGACCTAAGAAACAGTCTAGGATGAATTACTATAAAAAGAAAGGAGTAAGATGAAAAAACTAATTAAATTTTACGCTGATTGGTGTGGACCATGCCAAACATATGCTAAAATATGGGACGAAACTATTCCGGAATTTGCTGGTCAAGTAGAGTTTATCAATATAGATGTTGATAATGATACTACCGGATTAGCGGCTAAGTATAAAGTAAGAAATATTCCGTTTACAGTATTAATAAAAGAAGACGGTTCTGAAATTACTAAAGCAGGTTTATTAACCAAAACAGATTTAAAAGAACTAATACTATCATAAATGTTACGAAATCCAAATAGTGTTCCTGAATCGGACACAGTTATACAAGACCCGGCTATGGAGCCATTTTTTATTACTAGATCTCAAAATAACGGTTATACTGTTTTTGAAAGAGTAGTAAAAGGAGAAAATAATACAGAATATATTAAGACTGTAAGTTACCCTTCTAATTTTTCTAGTGCACTTAGAACAGTAGCTAGAGAAATATTAAATGAAGGAGGAAAAACATATGATCTTAAAACATATGTAAATCGTTTCGATGATATAAAAAAATCACTTACATCAGTCTTTGAATAATGGGAGAAATAGTAAGACATATTAGTGGACTTTGTGGTGAACATTTTCACCCTAATATCTGGCATCTTTTATTAGGAGGAGTTGGAATAACAACAATTTTATCGTATATTAATCTATACGTTAGATGTAAAATAAAAGCGTTTGCCTATACGCTCAATAATACCTGGCATAATTTAATTAAGTAAAAATGGCAAAAAATGTTGTAATTAGTCTAAGCGGAGGGATGGACTCCTCTACCTTATTATTAAGGTGTTTATCGAACTATGATAACGTTACTGCGATATCTTTTGATTACGGTCAAAAGCATAGAGTAGAGCTTGAAAGAGCACAATCACTGGTAAATTATTTAAACGATAATGGACAGAGTATAAAGTACCAAGTTATTAAATTAGAAGGATTAGTTAATCTACTAAACTCAGCACTAACTGAAGGAGGAGACGATGTACCGGAAGGTCACTATGAAGAAGATAACATGAAAGCTACAGTAGTTCCTAATAGAAATAAAATATTTGCTTCTTTAGTACAAGCAGTTGCTCTATCAGAGGCAATGGCGAGTGGTAATATTACAGATATTGCATTAGGTATTCATGCTGGTGATCATGCAATCTATCCAGACTGTAGACAAGAGTTTAGAGATGCAGATGATAATGCTTTTAGACTAGGAAATTGGGAAGCAGATAAAGTAGGGTATTTTACACCTTACTTACAAACTGATAAATTAGGAATTTTAAAAGATGGACAAGAATTGGTTAGAGAGCTTGGAATTGAGTTTAATGAAGTGTACAAACGAACTAATACTTCATATAAGCCCTATCCTAGCGGTAATAGCGACTATAAATCCGCTTCATCTGTTGAAAGGATTGAAGCATTTATCGACTTGGGTGTGGATGACCCTGTACAATACGAGGACGAAACTGGACCAGTCGATTATAACATTGCGAAAACACATGTTAAAAAATTATTAGCAGAACATGAACAATAATGATAAACCAACCGGTAATCCCGTTACCAACGATACGAGAAACGACTTTAATAGAAGAGTTGAAAAATATAAGATGATGGGATCAACTAAAGGTAAGGAATGGAAAGGTAGAATGAGAAATCGTTCTATATAAAGTATTAACTTTTGCGAGGTAGAGCAGTGGCAGCTCGTCGGGCTCATAACCCGAAGGTCGGGGGTTCGAATCCCTCCCTCGCCACTACGTTTAATTAAATACGTAATTATGAATAAATCAATTTTTATTTTAATGTTTGCACTTGCCGGAGTAAGTGTAAGCTGTGAGAAATCAGACTGGTTCTCACCTGAAGACGTTGACAATTTAAAATCAAGTTATCAGACTCAAATTAATGAGTTAACATTTGATAATAATACGTTAACATCCCAAGCGGCGGATCTTACTGCACAAGTAGCAACATTAACTACATCAGTTAATGACTTGACAGCAGATGTATCAACCCTTACTACTTCAAACACGACGTTATCGTCTACTAATACATCGTTATCAGCAACTAACACTGCTAATGTAACGGTTATTTCTGGATTAAATACTGACGTTGCTAGTTTGACGACCCAAGTAACTAGCTTAACAGCAAATATAGCTACTTTGGATGCTGAGATTGTAACTTTAAACACTACAATAACAAACTCAGGAGCTACTAACACAGACTTAACAAGTCAGATTACTACACTTACTGCAAGTGTTGCTAGTTTAACTGCACAAGTTGCTACGTTAGAAGCAGAAGCCGATCTTTTAGAGGCAGATGTTCTCTCTCTAAAGAACTTTAAATCAATTAGAGATAAATTAGATGTTATGGTAGCAGCTACGATTAATGATGCTAAACTTAACACTGCAATTGATGAAATCTCTGTTGGTCTAACATCAACGAGCACTACACCATCAGTATTAAGAGGCCTTATTGCTGCCGAAGCAAATTGGTTATTCACTAATGCTGTAAAATCTGGTACTACTTCGATGACTACTGCAGCTAGCAGTTTCTACGATACATCTACAGATACAAACGTGGTTAATTACAGAACATTAGTTACTGAATTAACAGCTGCATGGAATGCTGCTAAAGAACCACAGTTAATCTTATGGTTTATTGAGTTTATTAAAGAGTACGAAAATTTATAGTATTTGAGTACAAGATATAGATAGCCGCCTTGTGCGGCTTTCTCTATTTATAATAACGGTTATATAATTTAATGCATAAATCAAACTACATATGTACTATACCCTTCGAATACTCCGAAGTATTCAAAGATAGACATTATCTATGCTGCCCAGGTTGGTTAGATGAAAGTGTATACGATACGGGTAATATGTCAAAAGATTTTCATAGTAAAAAATCTGAAGAAATACGAGATAGTATCATTGATGGTTCATATAAGTACTGTAGTGAAACTCAATGCCCACATCTTTCTAGTATACAAAGAGGTAAAAATTTAGACGGAAGATTTATTAAAAAAAATAAAAAGAATATTAATTACGTTTTAAACAATACTAAGTTTAAAAATATTAATTTATGTTTTGATGAAAGTTGTAATTATAAATGTCCATCGTGTAGAGTTGATTTTATAAACTTTAAGGGTAAAGAAGTAGAAACAGTAGAGGAAAAATTACTACAAGTTGAAAATGAACTAGCTTCTACTTTAGAAAAAATGACCCTAACAGGAGGAGGAGATCCATTTTTTTCTAATAGCTTTAGAAAGTTTTTAATAAGGTTTGAACCTAAAAAATTCCCAAAACTAAAGAATATACATATATTAACAAACGGTAGTTTATGGACAGAACCTCTATGGAATAAATTACGCAAGATACACCCGTATGTTAAGACTTGTGAGATATCTATTGATGCAGCTACAAAAAATACTTACGAAAATATAGTAAGATTGGGAGGTAAATGGGATAAATTATTAGAAAATTTAAATTTTATAACATCCATACCAACTATAGATAGTTTTACTTTTTCATTTGTGACTCAAGATACTAATTTTAGAGAAATGCTAATGTTTTGTCAGTTATTTAATAATTTAGATAATTTAAAAGGTAAAAATTTTACTATATTTTTTAACCACATAACAAACTGGGGTACTTTTAGTGATCTAGAGTATAGTGAGAAAGATATAAGCTCCAAAGTTCATCCTGATCATGAAGAATTTAAGAGAATGTTAGTTAAGATTAATCAACAACCTAATGTTGTACATAATTTTAATCATTTACTAAGTCATGAAAAAAGTTTGATATAATTTTAAAAATTCTTATATTATAAAATGGTACAACTAGGAATATCAGCTTTTTATCATGATTCAGCAGCTTGTTTAGTTGTAGATGGAGTGGTAATAGCAGCAGCAGAAGAAGAGAGATTTACAGGTATAAAACACGATAATAGTTTTCCGGTAAATGCCATAAATTTCTGTCTACAACAAGCAAGAATTAAAATATCTAATGTTAAAGAAGTATGTTGGTATGAAAAACCTAGAATTAAAGAGGAGAGAGTAAATAAGATTTTTAATAAAAGACCTTTTAGAACTTTTTTCTTAAAACGTAAAGCTAAAAAGAGTTTTCAAGAAAATAATCCTTTTGTAGTATTAAAAGGGATAGGATATAAAGGAAGAGTAAAATTTATTGATCATCATAGGTCACATGCTAATTTTAGTTATTATACTAGCCCTTATCAAAAAGCAGCCATACTGACTATCGACGGAGTTGGCGAATGGGAGACTATAACTATATCTAAAGGGCAGGGTAATAGAATTACAAAGGTATATACAGTAGATTATCCTAATTCTTTAGGAATGTTATATAGTACTATTACCTCTTATTTAGGGTTTAAACCTAACGAAGGAGAGTATAAAGTTATGGGATTAGCACCTTACGGCGATCCTTCTAAATATATAGGAAAATTGTATAAAGTATTAGATAAATCTAAAAGTAAATTATATTTATTACAGAAGTACTTTACCTGGGAATACTCAGATAAAATAATGTTTAACAAACGATTATGTCGACTATTAGAATTACCACCAAGACTTCCGGAAGATACCTTAACTCAGGAACACAAAGACTTAGCAGCATCCTTGCAGATGTTATACGAAAAAGAGTTTCTAAATTTAGTAAGAAAGTCAAAAGAACTTACAGGTACCTCAAACTTATGTTTAGGAGGAGGATGCGCTTACAATGGAGTAGCTAACACTTTAGCATATAAATATTTTGATTCAGTACACGTACCATTTGCACCAACAGATGCAGGCTCTGCAATTGGAGCATGTTTAAAAAAACATACTAAAGTCTCACCTTATTTAGGATCAGAATATAAAAATAGCGAAGTAAAAAAACTTCTCCTTAAATATAAAGATAAAATACAGTGGTTTAAGTTAACAGACGATAAACTTATAAGAACAACAGCAGAATTATTAGAAAGTCAAAAAATTGTAGCCTGGTTTCAAGGTAGAATGGAATTTGGAGCAAGAGCTTTAGGTAATAGATCAATTCTTGCTTCACCTAAATTTGGTATAATGAGGCAAAAACTTAATAATATTATTAAAAAAAGAGAAGGATTTAGACCTTTCGCACCTTCGGTTACTTTAGACGACGCTCCTTTATTCTTTAATATAAAAGAACCTGTTCCGTATATGAACCAAGTAGTAAAGGCAAAGGTTAAATGGCTTCCAGCAGCAACACATATTGATGACACAGCTAGAGTTCAGACTGTAACAGAAGACTTCAATCCTATTTATTATAAGCTGTTAAAAGAAATGAAAGCTCTTTGTAAAATACCAGTTTTACTCAATACTTCATTTAACCGAAAAGATGAAACTATAACTGAAAATCCAAAACAAGCAATAGATAGATTTTTAGATTCAGAAATTAATTTTTTAGTTATAAATAATTTTCTAATAAGAAAGATATAATTATGAAAAAGAAAATTCAAGATATTATACAAAAATGGAAAAGAGAAAAGGAGTATCAAAAAAAATTAAAAGAACTTAAAAAAAGAGATCCTTTCACCTATAAAAACTTTTAAAATTGAAAGGACTTTGGTATAACTCACCGGAACAAATACCTGGATGGACTTTTCATTGGCAGCATAACTACTATCCTAAATTAACAGAAAAACTTTCTTCTAACTCTAATGTTTTAGAAGTAGGTTGTGGTTTCGGTAGAAGTACTTGGGCTTGGTTAAATTGTTTACCCGAAGATTGTAATTTTTTTATTTTAGATAATTTTTCTTTAGATGAAAAAGAAATGCGTAAAGTATTTAAAGTTTATAAACCTCAAAAAGAATACTTTGAAATGGTTATTTCAAGACATCCTAAAAAAAGTATAATTAAAGAAGTATACAATCAAGACTATTATGATTGGATAAAAACTAATAATTTAAAATTCGACTTAGTTTATCTAGATTCAGGTCATCATTATGAAATTATGAAAAATCAGTTAAATTATTTCAAAGAGGTAAATACTTTAACCGGAGATGACTACTTATCAGATCATCCTGGAGTAGTAAAAGCAGTAGATGAATTTGTATCTAAATATAAAAGAAAATTGACTATTATAGAAAACTTTTTTATTATTGAAAAGTTGCTTATATGAATATTTATTACTATATTATAAGTAATATAGACTATAGTGTCGTAGCACCACTTTAAAAACACAGAAATGTTAAAAAAAGAAGACGAAAAGTTAATAGAACAAGAACTCTGGGATACTGAAAGCCGTAGAGTTACAGAAGAGGAATATCTACATAATAGAATTTCCAGTTTTGAATCACCAACACAACCAACTAATTACCCGGACGCAAAAAAACACCAATTAGTGTCGTTTATTAAGTCAGGAATTCGTATATTTGGATATATACTACTTCCTATTAATATATTAGCTGGCGCTAGTGTTTTAGTAGTTTCAGAAGTTGTAGGTATAATTGAAGAACTTGTATAATGGGAAAATTTAGATCAACAAAAGTCTTTGATGGGTTTAGTACCTGTTTTAGACAATGGAAAGCAACAACTACTCACTGCCAGTATTTACATGGTTATGGTGTATCATTTAAGTTATACTTTGAAGGTGAATTAGATCAAAGAAATTGGGTATGGGACTTTGGAGGAATGAAGAGAGCTAATGGTAATATAGACGGCATGTCTCCTAAGGTTTGGATGGATTATATGTTTGATCATACTGTTGTAGTAGCTAAAGATGATCCTGCATTAGATACGTTTAGAGAAATGGATAAACAAGGGTTTATACAACTAAGAGAGGTAGATACAGTAGGAGCAGAAAAGTTTGCTGAGTTTTTATTTAATAAATTAAATCCTTTCATAGAAGAAGAAACTAATGGTAGAGTTTCTATTACGAAAATAGAATTTAGAGAACACGATAAAAACAATGCAATATATGAGCCTAGGTAGAGTAGAAGATTACGATAAAAATTTACCTATTGTAGAAATATACACTGCTGTTCAATCTGAAGGTTCTAGAGCAGGTTATCCAACAGTAGTTATAAGGACTACCGGTTGTACTCATAGGTGTTATTTTGGAGAGGGAGGATGGTGTGATAGTTGGTACACTTCTATACACCCAGAAAAGGGAAAATACACATTTAATGATATTATAAAAATGTATGATGATAATCCTCATATATCTGAAATGATGTTAACAGGAGGAAGTCCTACTATGCATAAAAAACTTGTTAACGAACTAACACATCTTGCTCATGAGAGAGATATCTTCATTACTATGGAAAATGAGGGGTCACATTTCCTTCCTACTGACTTTCCTATTAACCTCCTTAGTATTAGTCCTAAATTCAGTAATTCAGTTCCTGTTATCGGTGTTGAGACTCCTGAAGGAAAAATTACTGATGAGAGAATGGTAAAGCAGCATAATAAGTTTAGACTTAATTATCCTGCAATAAAAGAAAGTATAGCATATCATTCAGATTACCATATTAAACCTGTATGGGATGGTAAAGATGAAGGTGCTTTAAAAGAGATTTTAGATTGTATTGATATATTGGATGCTCCTCAAGATAAAGTCTGGTTTATGCCAGCTGGTGATACTAGAGAAGCATTACAACAATCTTACCCTATATTATTTGATTGGGTAAGAGATAATGGCTTCAGAATGACTTGGAGACCACATATCATTGCTTTCCAAGATCAAAGAGAAGTTTAATATTTATTTATATGGCACAATATACATTAATTAAGATGCTTAAGAAGGAATTCGAAGCAAAAAAATCAAAAGCATTACTAACGATAGAGTTATTAACTGAAAATGCTGCTGGTATTGGTGACCATTCTACAGAAGATTTCTATAAGAATGCAACAGAAGCTATTACTGCATTAGCAGAAGCAGATGATGTACTAGAGACTATAGAAAGACATTTCGGAGAATGAGTTACATTATCGGTAAACCCTGTGAGGCTACTTGCGACACAGCTTGTGTGGGAGTCTGCCCTGTCGACTGTATTCACGGACCTATTAACCCAGAAGGATTAGGTCAAGAAGTGGAAGGAATGACAATAGGGCCAAAAGACATGCTTTATATCAATCCAGATGAATGTATTGATTGTGGAGCTTGCCTACCGGAATGTCCAGTTAATGCTATTTATGATAGCGAGGAGGATGCTATATTAAAGGATGGTACCGATGAATACGTCAAAAGAAATTATAAATTTTATGGTCTCGAATACAATGGTTAGGACTTATCTAACCTGTTTATTAGTTTTCACTCTGTCTTGTACAAAAGCACAGGATTTAAGGAAACCTACAACTCAACAAGAACTTAGAGAAGAAGTAGTAATAGATACAGAAATTTTTACTGTAATATACTCAGAGACTAAAGAACAACCTTTAACTTTAACCTATAGATCATCCGACAGGCCGAAAAATGTAGATAGAGGTTCTATGAATTTTTATAAAGAACCAGATTATCATACATCTGATAATGCTGACTACTATAAAAACGTATGGGATAAAGGTCACCTAGCTCCTGCAGCAACATTCTCTGATTCTAGAGAAAACTTAAAACAAACATTTTCCTATTTAAACAGCGCTTTACAGAACCAATACCTTAATAGAGGAGCTTGGAGATTATTGGAAGAACAAGAAAGAAAATGGGACGATTCACAGGAATTAATAGTCACAGTATTTATAGAATTCTCAGATTCTATTTTACCTACAGGAGCTAATATTCCTTCTTATTTCACCAAACAAATATATTTTACAGACGATAAACAGTATAGATGTTACTACTTTCCTAACGAAAGACCTGAAAAGGACTGGGAAGAGTACCTTATAGAATGTGATCATGACGATTAAACAGTTAAAAGTTGTTTACCAATTTTTATTTTACTATATTAATTAAGTAATTACAAAGGTTATATTTTGTTTAATTTTAAATCAATTTAATGAGAAATCTCGTTACCCTACTGTTAATATTATTAACGGTAAGTGCATTTGCACAAGAATCGAGTACTGAATCCAAGACTATTCTAGATGTCAAATTGGAAGAAGTAATAGTGTCCTCAAGAGTTATTGATGTTGCCAAAGAAAGGGAAACGCCAATTGCTGTGAGTACTATTGCTGGAAGTGAAGTACTTTTAAAAACTGGAAATTTAGAATTTCCTGAAGTAATGAACAAAACTCCCGGAGTATATGCTACTAAACAAGGTGGTGGGTATGGTGATAGCCGTATCTCTCTTAGAGGATTTGATCAACGTAACACATCTTTCCTAATTAACGGACAACCCGTTAATGATATGGAAAATGGATGGGTTTATTGGAGTAACTGGCAAGGATTAACTGACGTTACTTCCGGAATCCAGATCCAACGTGGACTAGGTGCCACTTCTTTAGCAGTTCCCTCAGTTGGTGGAACTGTTTCTATTTTCACTAGAAGTGCTGAAAAAGCACAAGGTGGATCATTAACTCAAATGATGGGTAATGATGGATATATAAAAACTACTGCAGTTTATAATACTGGAGTAAACGACAAAGGTTGGTCATCCTCATACTTATTAACTAAATGGTCTGGAAACGGATATATCAATAACACATCAGGTGCAGGATGGACTTATTTTGCAGCAGTTGGATATACCCCAGAAGGATCAGCTCATAGTTTGAATTTATCAGTTCTAGGTGCTGGACAATGGCATCATCAAAGAGATGTTTGGGTATCTATTAGAGATTACCAAAACTTCGGAGATCAAGGAATTGATAGACGTTGGAATACTAACGGTGGTACGTTAAATGGAGAAGAGTATAACTTACGTAGAAACTTCTACAACAAGCCTCTTGCTACTTTTAACTGGGACTGGGATATTTCAGATAATGTACAGTTAAATACATCTTTATACGGTTCAGCTGGTAGAGGTGGTGGAACAGGTCCAAGAGGTAGAAGCTACTACGAAGGATCTATCGATATGTTACCTTACAGAAAGGACTTAACAGAACATTACACTGAAAATGGAAGAGGTACAAGAAACCTTGACGGTTCAATTAATTATGATGCTGTTGTAGCTCATAACTCTCAATATCCTGTTGGGTCTAACAACGATAGTGACTATGCTCGTAATGTATTAATGAGAAGAGCTTCTATGAACTCACATAACTGGGTTGGAGCTATTTCTAAATTAAATATTCAGAAAGGTAAAATGAGATACTCGTTAGGAGTAGATCTAAGAAACTATACTGGATACCATTACAGAGCTGTTAATGACTTATTAGGTTTAGGACAGTATGCTTCTACAGGTAATGATAACTTAGGAACTCAACTATATAGTATGGATGATGCAATAGTTGCAAAACCATTCAGAGCTACTAATATAGGTGATGACGAGGCAAAAATTGATTACTTTAACATTGGTTTTGTAAAATGGGCAGGTGTAAATGGTTTAATAGAGTATGCAGGAGATAATATTACTGCAGTACTTCAAGCTGGTGCATCTAATCAACAATTCCAAAGAGAAGATAGATTTAATAATACAGATAATCCAATTTCAGATAAAGCTAACTTAGGTGGTGGATATTTAAAAGGTGGTATTAACTATAACATTAGTTCTAAATCTAACGTATTTGTTAATGCTGGGTATATCGATAGACAACCATTATTTGATGCAGTATTTCCTAACTACGGAAACGATATTAATGATGACTTACAAAACGAAAGAATTGAATCTTTAGAGATTGGATATGGATACGTTGGAGATAAGTTAAAATTCAATATTAATGCATATAATACTAATTGGGGTAATAGATTTGTTTCTAGAAGTTTATCTAATCAGCAAGGAGTTGATGGATTTGCTCAATTTAGAAATATTGACGTAACTCATAAAGGTATTGAAGCAGAAGGTACTTACAGAATTGGCGGTACTAAAATAAGAGGTATGTTATCTATTGGTGACTGGACTTATACTAAAGACTTTGAAGCAGAATTATTTGACGAAAACCAGCAATCTATTGGTACTGGTAAACTTTACACAAAAGGTGCTAAAGTAGGAGATGCTGCTCAATTTGTTGCTGTTATAGGTTTAGATCAATCATTAGGATCTAATATCAAGTTTGATATTGATTATAGATTCGTAGACGGATTGTATGCTGATTATTCTATCACAGATTCAGCTTTTACTAGCCCAGATAACCCAGGAGCTCTACAATTACCATCATATGGTTTAGTAGACCTAGGAGCAACTTTTTACGCTTCAAACGGCTGGTCATTAAGAGCTAATGTAAATAACTTATTAGACACAACATATATAGCTGAGTCTAATAGTAATATTCATACTGGTGCAGGTTCACAAACTTGGAACGGTATAGATACAAGAAACTCAGTATGGTTCGGATTCGGGCGTACTTGGAATGTTTCACTTAAGAAAAAGTTTTAATAAATTTTTTAATAAATTAAGGGGAGCTCTTTCAAGCTCCCTTTTTTTTTCTTATATTAATAGTATAATATTTTTGAATAATGAAGAAAGAAACTAAAGAACTACTTTACAGAATATTTGTAATATACATAGGTACAGCGTGCCTAATGATTGGACCGTTTTTTGTAAACTATACAGTAGGTAAAGTATTATCCGTATTAGGATTAGCACTGCTAACAATACAGACACAAAAAACAAAATCTTATAACCTATCTCTACTTAATGTAGTAGGTATTTGTGGGTATGTATATAGCATCGCAACTCAATGAGCAAATTAATTAATTTATTCGGAGGACCAGGTATAGGTAAAAGCGGTATTGCAGCCGGTATTACATACGAACTTAAAAAGAAGCATATTAGCTGTAATAACCCTTATGAGTTTCCTAAGAAGCTAGCATGGGATAAAAACTACCCAGCTATACAAGATCAATTATATGTATTTGCTAATCAACATAGAGGTATAGCAGAGTGTTATAATAAAGTAGATTATATAATTATTGATTCCCCTGTACTATTTTCTACTATCTATCATAGTTACTATACTAAAGGATACCCGGCTGAAAACTACGGACAATCGTTTCATAACATGGTAGTTGATTTGCATAATACTTATGATAATCTTAATATACTATTAAAGAGGTCAAACACAGAGATAAACGAAGCAGAAAGATTTCAAGATCTTAAACAATCTATTGAAATAGATGAACTATGTAAATCAAAGTTAAAAGAGCATAATTTGTCATATGTAGAGATAGAAGTAAATGATGATACAGTAAAAAATATATTAAAGTTGCTTAACTGAAAATAAAGTACTATATTAGTTATATGAAAGATAAGAAATTTTACAGCTGGGAATGGTTAGACAAGACAATTATGGAGCTTGGAGAACAGATTTTAAGCTCTAATCAAGAAATTAAATATATTACAGGAGTACCAAGAGGAGGGTTAATACCTTCGGTTATGTTGTCTCATTATATGAATAAACAGTATAAGTCATATAGTGATGCTATGGAATTAACAACGTCTGAGAGACAGAAAGTCTTAGTTATAGACGATATTAGTGATAGTGGAGAAACGTTATTAACTGCTGAAAAATTTGGTTTTATTACTGCTACACTAACTGTAAGACATTCAACAATATTCTTTCCAGATTATTATATACATAATATCGAAGATGAAAGATGGTTAGTATTTCCATGGGAGAGAGAAGATTCTAAAACTATTCAAGATTATCTTGTCTCTTCGAAATAATATTCGTAAATTAATAATAATGAGTCGTAGAACCTCAATAAAAACAATCAATAATGCCAAAGAAGTTTATAGAAGGAACTGAATTAGTTCGTGCCGGTTTTGCTAACGGTATATCAAGTCAACTAGCAAAGAAACAAGAAACAGAAGGAGAAGAAGCAAGACTTACTTCAGACGAAAAACAGATAATCATAAATGATGCTGCTAAAGCATATGCAGATTTCTTAACTGCACTAGGATGTGATTATGCTGAAGATCCTAACTCATCTGATACTCCAATGAGAGTAGCTAAAGCATATGTTAACGATTTATGGAAGGGTAGGTATGAACCTTTAGATCGTATTACAGCATTTCCATCAGACGGTTATGACGGTATAGTACAAGAGAGTAACATACCAGTAACGTCGATGTGTTCTCATCACCATCAAGCTATTAGAGGTACAGTAAGTATTGCTTATATAGCATCTCAAGATGGTAAGGTAGTAGGTTTATCTAAACTAAATAGAATAGTAGAGCAATTCGGTAGAAGAGGAGCTATACAGGAACAGCTAACTGTAGCTATACATAATGCTGTAGATAGAATATGTGAAGGTAATTTAGGAGTAGCAGTACAAGTAAATGCAACTCATGCATGTGTATCATGTAGAGGAGTAAAGCATCAAAGTGCATCAATGCAAACAGCTAAGTTAACTGGAGCTTTCTTAGATGAAGATTCTGCTAAAGCAGAGTTTTATAAGAATATAGAGTTAGCAAGTATTTGCAAACATTAATAATGTCAGGAGAAGAATTAATTCAAAGATTAGTTGAAATAAAAACTATGACTAAAGAAAAAGAAGCACACGAGCATATTGATTGCTTGATTGCTGATCTTTTTATGTATAAAGATTTTGTTTTATGAAATACGAAGCAGAAAGCAGACCCTGGGGTATGTACGAAGTCCTATTAGATTCAGAAACCACTAAAGTTAAGAGGATAACTGTAGCTCCTGGTGGTAGATTATCTTATCAATACCATTCAAAAAGAGCAGAAGTATGGACTTGCATTCAAGGTAAATTATCAGTAATTTTAGATGATGTTTTACATGAACTTTTTTCTGGTGATTCGTTGAATATACCTCAAGGAGCAAAACACAGAGCATTTAACGATACTATGGAACTAGCTCAGTTTATAGAAGTACAAACTGGAACATACTTTGGAGAAGACGATATAGTAAGGTTAGAAGACGATTATCAAAGGATATAAATATTAATATGTTAAAAGTTGGAGAAATACAGAAAATTTACTATATTCTATTATGATAGAAGGACTAATATA
>Ga0206682_10002171_pt1 | contig 18259 bp, 14 predicted proteins | sample M240m12015metaG_FD_155444 | JGI IMG/M metagenome (GOLD analysis project Ga0206682, IMG submission 155444) | Ammonia-oxidizing marine archaeal communities from Monterey Bay, California, United States - M2 40m 12015 | ecosystem: Environmental > Aquatic > Marine > Intertidal zone | place: USA...
GCGATTTTACGCACATTCACACAGGGGAACTTGCGCCAGCGTACGGGAAATTTCAACAGCTTTCTAGCCATGTACGGCACGCCTCGATATCCTGTGACATCGCGTATAACAAGGCTCATTCTCATTACTTTCCGAATGGAGGTAGTATCATATGATATGATACGTATGCAAGCGCACGGTGCTGGAGGCGCTGCTGTGAGAACACTTACGAGAGAAACCTTGGTTTCGATAGCAAGTTGCGTACCGTCGGCGTGTGTGATCATTTGATGGTAAACCACTAAATTTAGGTCTAGAGTTGTTTGCGTCGATAGCTCAAAATTAGCATCATTCAGCATTACCACGATATGGTTGGTGCGAGTCGTGTCCTGTCAACTCTGACTTGCACTGTCGTCCTCGGGTGGAACACATTTCCAACTTGCCCGTTTTAAATTCAGAAGTGATAGGTATCTGTTCGATATTGTTTTGATGTCGTCCCTCTTGTCCCTCATACTGATTCTTTTGACTTGGCTGTAGATATAGTTGCCTAAAAGTTCAGTGACAGGAAATGTATCAACGATTGCTATTAGAGAGCTCAACGAATTGGCGACTTCCATGTAGTCTTCGTTCTGTAGATTACGCAGGATGCCTTTCGTCAACCTATGCTCCCATTTGTACAGAACCCTCAAGTAGTCTTTGAAACTTGCTTCGACACTGCTCTGATTCAAGCAATTACGAAATTCAGAGCGCTGCCAGCACTCTCTCTTATATACATCACACGCTCTCCAACGTGTGAGCTGAGCCATACCACTCGTCAAGAAAGTAGCAAAAAATTTGTTTTCAAATTCACTGCAAGCATAGATGAGATATGATACGTTACGGAATAGTGTATCGTAATACTGAATAAAACTGAAGGAATCTGTGTCACTTCGACCAACAAGCTCCACAAAATTTGAGCAATACAACGCATCAGCGTGTGAGATTTTGCACCTTGGTAGTACACATGTTTCCAAAATGACACTCGCAGGAGACAAATTATCCGCAGTCTGCACCCAGGTTGAGTTCTTTCTCAGAATACACTGTGTACCTCTGGAAACATGTTCAATAAGTTGTTGCAGCTCTACGTTTAAACTCTCGGCCAGTTCGTCGTGAACAACATTACTAGGCAATTGAGTAACTTGATCAAACGTTGACGATGCAGTTGAACCATATTTCACAGTCCGCGCGCGCGCTTTTGCATACAGCTCTTTGGGTACGTAAACATCCTCGAGATTGAGCGACCAAAAAGTGAGGTAGAATTCTGGCGATACCAATCCCCAAAGCTCGTCAGAATGGAGACTTGCCTTAACATCTCTGCTTAGTTTCTTCCAGTATTGATTGTGACTTTCAGCAAGGGAGCTGCTTGTATCCAGAGATGAAAATAGTGTTTGCCGAAGAATTGGACGATACAAATGGAAAACGACAGCAGCATCAAGTTGGTGTTCACACAGAAGAGATTGGATCTCTGGCAGCGAGTTCTTGAGCTCTGCTACACTGTAAGCTGTGTGAAGAAACGAAATATACTGCAATAGAACAACGTGACATTCATCAAAAAGTTGACCCAAAAATTTCATTTGAGCACTTGCCGTCTTCAGAACAATTCGTTGGCGACATTTCGCTATTGCTAATAGTAATCGAAGCATCATACTCTTCGAAGCGTCCGACCCTTCAATTGCTGTGCGTAAACGCAAAATTCCTTTCATCCGTCGTTTTGAGTCAGTGCTCGTAGAGTTCTCGTGAAGTCCTCGAAGTTTTTCTCCAGCCGCCATTCTTTGAATCTCAAGCGAACTGACATCCTTCAAGATTTCGATACCAGTCAATTTCGATATAAGATCCTTTAATATCAATAAATCCAACACTTCACCTTCGTCTAATTTTTTCAAAATGTACCGCAATAGGTCATTAAGTTCAATGTCATGGTATTGTCTGAGCAATGTTCCAGAAAAAGAACACAAAGCAGAAAACCATAGCGAAAAGTTTTGGCCATCTTCTTTGAGTTTGGATTTTGTCTCGGTAAAATGTTCGAGGACAGAAAAGGTCAAAGTATCGAAAGTTAGTGCGGTGCAGTATTTCAAAGCTTGCACGATCGGTGCAATCATGTTTGGATACGCCTGAACCTGTTGCAGTACTGCTTTCGTCACCGTTAAAGGGTGACAAAGTGCGAGCTTACCAAGTTTACGGCCGAGCTCTTTTGCATTTTGATTTGACAATCTTCGTAAGATCCTCATTATTGATTTATCGGCTGAACTCTTTATCTGAGTCAGTCGAGTGCTACACGTGACAAACATGGCGTGTTTGTATATTTTTCCGCGTGATGCAAGCGGAAGTTGATGGACAACTTTCCAGATGTATTCACATATTAAAGGATTCGGCCTCAGAAGTGGTAATCCTGGTAGCAAACACTTTGCAATAGCAGGTTCGATCAATTTCAAATGCTCTCTTTTATTCGCGACAACTCTTTGGAAGTACTTAAGAAGTTCAGTCGTTAGAGCTGCATCACAGCATACATTTGGTCCAAGAAAGAAGACGATGCGGAGAATAGATTCCAATTTCTGGTTCTCGTCATGTTTTTCCTTCTCGTCATGTATTCTCTTTTTAAGTTGCTCACACATTTTCGCCCGAAGTTTCGGCAGGGCATGAGTACCACAACCCAGTCTGATGATCCTTTCGACCGACGCTTGAATAGGCAACAAACCGGCTTTACTTCCAGTCGATTCCAGAAACAAAAACTTTGGCTCATCAGAGTATAACTCGTCTACGGGCGATACACCTTGCAAGCTTCGGGCTTTATCATACAGAGATCGGTCAACTGGGAGCAGGTAAGGATACAGTCTACCGATTTCAGTGTTCTCTTTTTCAGCAGCGATTTTCAGCTCGAACTGGGCGATTTTGTGTCGTCGTTTGAAATCGGCGCACCTTGTCAAGCGAAACCCTATTATATCGCTTAAATGAGTACTAGATTCCAACGATGTTGCAAAAGCATCGCCGTGTTTGGAGTCAGCAAGTTCTCTGACTGAGTCAAAGACTAAATCGAACACCCGGAGAGGGTTTAGCTTGAAAAGGCCCATAAGAGTGTGGCTTTCGACGATCAATTTCGAGTGACGTCTTCCTGACGTCGTGAGCGAATCCATTCTAAGTGTTGACAGCGCTCGTGCATAACCTTCGAGATTTTCTGCAAGTAAATCCGATTTCGGTAGTTGGTACGTGATCTTCGTGTTCGTTCTCAACTCTTTTCTGGACCAGGAACCGATGCTTAATCGCTGTGCTTCTATGAAATTTGTGTCTGCATTCAGCAAAAGCCCATTGACCATCGCATGATCCGCATGTATCTCGTTCTGAAGGGTCAACGGATCGACACTGAGCGCCGAGCTTTCCGCGGCACTCAAGCGCACCCAAAAGTAATCATCTGAATTACTGGGGTCATCGCGTGAAATTTGCATGAGAGATGCAAAGCGATCATCTGTGTTCGACATTTACTGCCGTCCTTGGTGAGCACAGCGTCCCCCGACACGAAGTAGTCCAGCGACTATGGGTAACTGCTTCGGTTTTCTGTTTTCGCGGAGTGGTTTCATCTGTCAAATTGTCGACTGAACTTTATTTATCTTAGAGCGTATGAAGGCTAGAAAGCGGGAGACGAGACTGCAGAGTGGTGCAAAGACAAACTGGACGGCGAAGCGCCGAGCGCCCTAGTTTGAAGACGCACAGTTTCAAGTTTAACAAAAATCCAGCGCGCGCGGTGAGTTTCAACTGTTACGTTTTCACCTAGGTCGCGAGCAATAGTCTTAAATCTAGCGAAAGCGACCGAATGTGATGCGTCTCTCACAGGTCGGTCATGAGCCTGTTTTTGGGTATTTTGTTCAACCGACCTACAGGAAGCATACGATGAAGCTGTTACTTCGTACGTAGAAAACTTCGGAATGGATGCGACTACAGCCCAGATTGAAGCTAGAGAGGAGTTTGCCTTGCAGGGCTTCGATATTTCAAGCATTGCGACAAGCTTATCACAAGTCAACTGCAATACTTTCACAGCAGTTGTGCAAACTTTTCTGACTTCGATCTGTCCTCTTGCTGAGATAGAAGATGAAACCTGGGGAAATAGTGAAGAAGACAAGCTCACGTCTGCGATCGTCTCATTCGAATCATATTTGTCAGATCAGTCTGTTTTCCGTCCAAACATCGTCGACTTCGCTTGCACTGCTGGTCAAAGAGAAATCATAGAAATTCTTCTAAAATTTTGCTGCAAAACAACTTTGGCTCAAACACTACGCGACCGCGCTCTAAATTGTTTAACAGGTGCGTGTAAAAGTTTTTTTCGTATTTTTTGTCTCATTCGTACCTACACAGCGATGATGATCATACACGAGAACCGACGTCTAGTCTTGAAAAGTGCCGCATTCCTCACTTTACTGGAATGCCGAACGTTGTCGACTTCCTTGTGCTCTTTCTTAGCAAGTGTCACGAAGGAGCACGGTGATGCGAAAATAATTTTGATGAAGACCGTACGTTACTTTTCGCTCTTCATTGAACAAGACTCAAGAGATGCCAGGAGCGCACGCTCACCATCCTCACTGAAGCATTTGGTGCCTCTGATGTAGTCTTGATGCGGGCGATTTGTGAACTCTTCTCCGCGATTTTAATCGACGATGACAGAGAGAGTTCAACAAGCAATAAATATAGACATGCGCTTATATTACACGAGCATGGATTGTTGGCGAAAGTTAATGACGGTATGTAGTAATTTCCGTCCCTGTGAAATCAGCAATCTGAGGAACCGCAGCTATTCTCCAACAAGTACAGTCGAGTCAGCTTGAGACATCTGTGGTCTTATTCAAGCTAGTAAGTAAAGCTTCCCTATGCAAGAATCTTGTTTCACAGCATATGCAGTTTTCTCACCTGTTGACAAGCGAGAAGATATGTAGGAGCGTGCCAGAAGATGTTTTAAGTAGTTTACTGGTATGTGAATTTGATGTTGTGTCGATGTCAAATTTTGTCATGTCCACACAGGCAATAATATCTCGTCGAAGGGACGCAGTATTACTGAACCATTGCTGCAGATGCGTTCGGCGCCTTATATTGTCCGACTCGCGCAAAGAAATCCTGCTAAAGTTCGACGTTATCAAAACTTTTGTCTCCTTAATGACGTGCGAAGGTGAGCGGTTTACTACTCTATCGCATTGTATCTGAGTGTAAATTACCCCAGTAAGTTCAGTGCGTGAGAACTCGATCAGTATTTTGGCGGCTTTGGCGCTTCGGAATGTAGAAGTTTCTAATGAATTGAGAGCAAATGGTGGGGTCGATCAGCTGTTAGAGTTGATGCCACAGGAAACTTGTGGTAAAGTTCTTCGTCAATGCTGTATTCTCATCAGGAATATTGCGGTTAGAAATCAGGATACCAGGGTATGAACATCATTGTTTTACCTTCTTATTTTTTAAAAGTAGCATATACTAGGATTATCTCGTGGCCAATAATGTGACAGCTCAACTCCACGACCTGAAGGCTTTGCATCCGAGGTCATGTATTGATGTTGGAAGTGCGGCACTGCGCGATTTAGGTTGCGATGACTACGGTCGTGGCTGGGTGCCAAGAACATTGGTCATGGGCACAGATGGATCGATTATAAATTCTAGTGACTTGAACTAGTAGCTAAGCTATGCGTTGACCTTGAAAACTATCACATCACCTTCCTGAACAACGTAGTCTTTGCCTTCCAGTTGCCAAACTCCCTTTTCTTTGGCCCCTGCAAATCCTCCACTTGTCACAAAGTCATCATAATGAACCGTCTCAGCCTTTATGAACCCTTTTTCGAAATCTGTATGTATTACAGCTGCTGCTTGTGGAGCCGTAAAGCCTCTCTTTATCGTCCACGCGCGCGTTTCTTTTTCGCCTGTTGTAAAATATGTCAGCAAGTTGAGTTGCCTATACGCGACTTCAATTAGTTCTTTTGTGCCATCACTCTCCACTCCGATGCAAGAAAGAAAGTCATCGCGCTCTTCTTGCGTTAAATCTTTCAACTCTGCGGCAACCTGTGCCGAAACAGCGCAAAGTCCAGCTTCTGAGTCGGTCGCAAGCTTGGATAAGGCCTGGAAATGGACGTTAGTAGCCCCATTTGTTGGAAGATCACCTTCTGGTAGGTTGGCAGCATATATACAAGGTTTTGCCGTCAAGAGATTGAGTTCTTTAATTACGAAAAGTTCGTCTTCGTTAAGTTTGAGTTGTCTTACTTGTTTACCGTCTTCAAGCTGCGTAAGAATGTTTGAAAGTATTTCAATCTCAGTTTCAGCCGTCTGCCCATCGATGTGCACCTTGCCTTTACTTTTACGCACTTTATCTATGCGTTTTTGAATCTGGCTCATATCAGACAATGCAAGCTCTGAATTTATGATTGCTGCATCTCTCTTCGGATCAACACTTCCGTTCACGTGAACAATGTTATCATCATCAAAACAACGCACGACGTGAATGATGGCGTCGCACTCGCGAATGTTTGCAAGGAATTTGTTACCCAAACCTTGGCCTTCTGACGCTCCTTCCACGAGTCCGGCGATGTCGACGATCTCGACCGCAGTTGGCACAATATTTTTCGTTCCTGATATCCGGGCCAAAACATCTAGGCGGCCGTCCAACACCGGCACAGTCCCAAAGTTAGGCTCGATTGTACAAAAGGGGAAGTTAGCTGCCTGCGCTCGACTGTTCTCGACCAATGCGTTGAAAAGTGTACTCTTGCCGACGTTGGGAAGTCCAACTATACCAGTTTTTAGGGATGCTCGGCAGTTTGAGTGCAAAGTGCGTGAGCGTGCAGGGCCAAAACTTTTCGTACGAAGGGTTAACTTGCCGCTTAAGAACCAGCCGTCACCTCGAAGCGCCACCGAACTTCTCAACGTTGTATGTGCGAACTTCTGTGCCAGCATGTCGAGATTCGTTCAGTTCCTTTTACTATGCTGCAGGTTTTCGCGCACCCCTCTCGTTATTTTGAGCGGTATTTTGAGGTCGACGGGCTGTGTGAGGATCGGGTTACAAGTGCTGAAGTGTCCGAACCAGTCGATTTGACTGCCTGGTGTTTCGCCCGATTATACGGCTCGAAGCATTGGACGCGCAATTATTGCTATCGTATGTTCCATCAGGATGTAGCTGTAAGCACGCACGTATTAATCCTACAATTGTACAATGAAAATTATCCGGTTATCAGACCGAAAGTATATCCGGACCATGATAGAGCTTCAAGCGTTTACGCGAGCGACGCTCGTGTAACGCTCGCCGAGCGTTACGAAATGCTTCGAGGAGATCGAAAGGAATACTGCGAGGAACACTACGAGGCGTGGAGATATCACGCATCAAATGACATCCAAGCAGGTGCGCAACGATGTCGTATCACCGATTCACTTCACTCAGAAATAGGTAGCAATTGATAAGTATGTATGCCGTTCTCAAAATTGAAGACGCCGCAAAAGAGTTGGGAATGGGGACGACTGCTCTTAAAAAGAGGTGTCGACAATACGGTATACATCGCTGGCCGCACCGACAGGTACTTTAAACCTTGTACATGTCGAATATGCCGTATGAATAAGCCGTAGTTGAAGAGTTTAGACAACCTCATTGATGCACTAGAGAAGCTCACAGATGACAGTACAGGTGACAGTACAGACGCCAGTTGCATAGAGGTGCGATTTTTTTACGATACTCATGAAGGAGGTTTTCCATGTTTGTTTCAGACCGCCATAATGCAGTTAAAATATCACAGGCAGAGGATAGCAAAAGATCCGTGCTATAAGATACCTCAAAGCGTGTTTCGTCTCCGCCAAGCACAGTTCAAGGTGGTGACTTCTCTATAAAACTAACTCAGCTCTAAAAAGTTCATTAGGACAAACATAGGCGAACGAAGGAAGTGAATTGTGTTTAAATACTTTCGTCTTTCAGAGATATTTTAATATTCTACGGTCCTCTTACTCCTATTCAATCAAAGTTTGATTGAAGCTAGTGCGGACACCACTGCATCTGTATCTTCTGGTCTACCAACTGAAATCCGTATGCAGTCGGCGATTTCTTTCGGAGAAGAGTAGTGCCTAATGACAACACCGCGTTCAAGCAAACATGCTTTCACGTACTCGGCGCTCATTCTTTTGACCCTGGGACAAAAAATTACAACAAGTTTTGCGCGCTGAAGTAAGCAACTGCTCACCTGCAAAGAATAAAATTCGATTCTGATGTAAACGGTTCAAGAAAGTCGAACTCAGATAGTAACCCAAACATCCGAGCCCTCTCGAACACAATTTTATCGCGTACTTCCTGAACTAACATGTCAAAACTATCATTTGCGTCGATCGATGACTCGTACCTGCAAGTAAGAAGGATTTGACAACGCTGCCAGCGCAGCTGTCTCAGCGATAGCAGACACATTATATGGTTGCTTTACTCGCCATATATATTCGATCAGATCGGACGGAAAAGCGCCGTAGCCTACCCGAAGACCTGTGATTATGCGTCAGTAAAAATTCGAAACACATCTGAGCAATCCACCTGCTAACGCAGCCCGCTTACTGAAAGTTCGAAGAACGATCAAGTTCTTGCGGCTCGGCACTTGTGTTATGTAACTCTTCGCACTGGCGAATTCGATGTATGCCTCATCCAGCACGACCAGTATTGGAAGACGAAGCAGGCGGAGGAGATCGTCTTCCTCAATAAGACTACCGTCTGGATTATTTGGAGATGTCAGAAACAGAAGCTTCGGGCTGTGAGTCTTCACGGCAGCTTCAATCGCCTCGACATCTATCTTGAATGAGAGCCCACGGCATATATCGATCACGTCACCAGCTGGGGTAGCTTTGAGCATAGTGTGAATATAAGTCATTAGTTTCACGCACCGTTAATGTTGCAATCGAAAGAGTACATTCCAAAAGTTGGTGGTGTATTGATTATTTTATCACCTGGCTCCAGAACCACTCTTAACAGTAAATCAATTAGCTATGGAATTGGGTTATAAATAGCACTTATCGCCAGATATCGTCCCACCTCATCAGCACCACAACCAACTAATAAATTTTCTGTCGGAACTGCGCATTCGGCTGCCTAAGAAGTGGAAAATCAAACCGGTATATCTTTTCAAAGTAAATTAGGTCCACTTACGAGTGCTGCTCGCAACCGTCTCGACTCAGGATCCGGGTATATGTGAGGATATTTGATGTCCCGAAGTGCATCGTACACATCTGAGGATTACTCAACGTTTCTGAATGTCTGATGTCAAAATCAAGTACCTGGCGGCGGACCATACGGATTTTCGTTCGCATCTAGTTTGACTATTTCTGTGATAGGGCGCTGGAGTTTTTCTAGACTCGAGTTAAGGACAAAGAATTGAGAGGAACTTCCAAAAAGCACTGACCCGAAAGCACTTCGAAGGGAACAATAGGAGTGTATGGTTGCAGATCTAAAATATGCTTCCGCACGAAATTCGATGAGCTGATATCGCCAGAAGAGCTTTGGAGTCTTGAGCATAAACGACTGGCGGAATGATTTTTCCTGGACGTATGAGTCTTGTGCTGCGACCGGCTACAACTTAGACCTTTGAAGTTTCTAATGGAACCAACGTGCGAGATCATGAGCGGTACCCTTTTCGAAGCTTTGAACCTCGAAGTGAGCCCCAGGCTTCTACGTTTGCCGGCGAGAAACCTTTTGTCGTTTTATTCGCGAACATCGTCCTCTGGAATCATGTATTATATCTCGACATCAAATATAGATGTCTATATTTCAACAACACTTAAAGACTTTAACTATTACAGATACAATTAACCCTATCAGATATCACATGGTAATGGCACATGTCGTTCGTCAAAAGGAGAAGGTGAGGGGCAGGCGGCGGCGGCAGAACACACGCGGAAGAACGCACGCTGGAATGCGTTTCTTGAACGCCTCTGTACGCCGTGGAAGATTGTTGCGTATACACCACACCATCCTACACGAGTTCGACAATCGTTCTGTAGCGAAAGAGGATGCGTAACGCAAACTCGCCAGAAATAACAGGCGACTCGGTTCCTTCCGAGGTACCAATAAAGAAGTTGTTTGCTTGTCACGTAGACTCGTTTAATCACCTCACCAATCTGGGATTCGATCAGATATTGCGATGTGTGAAACCTGAAAAGTTCCAACAATCGGCTGGCTGTCCAGAACTCATGCTATGGCTTGAGGACTTGAAATTGGAGTCACTTAAATTTCGCCATCGCATTTCGGGACGCACGGAGAGTCAAAAGACGCCCAGAGGTTGTCGTGAAGGAGGTGAAAGTTACAAGGCGCCACTCTCAGTTCAGTTTTGTTGGCAAATAGATGGAGAAAATGTGCAGAGACGCGTTGTAAATCTCGGAGATTGTCCAGTGATGGTCAAGTCTGATGTTTGCTCGCTCGCACTACTTTCTCCAGCACAACTAGTGGCACGTGGTGAAGAAGCACACGAAGCAGGAGGATATTTCATCATCAATGGTATCGAACGAATGATTCGTATGATCATACAACAACGGAGGCATCATATTCTTGGACTCTGCCGACGAGCTTTTACGAAACGCTCACCTTTGTTTTCTGAGTTCGCTACTGTCATTCGCTGTGTCACTGAGGATGAGCACTCGTCTATAGTTCGCTTGCACTATATGCGAACCGGTGCGCTACGTCTGGCTCTCCAGCATCGACGACAAGAGTTTTTCATACCAGCTGGCATAGTATTACGGGCACTTGCAGTATGCTCTGACGCTGAGATGTATCGGCAAGTGTGCCTGCATTTGCGAAGCGCTGGAACTGATGAAACCTTCATTGAGGACCGTTTGGCTCTACTTCAACGAGAATGTCATGAACTTCAAATACGAACGCAAATGTGTGCGTTATCTTACTTAGGACAGCATTTTCGTACACTTTTAGATCTTTCTTCTGACGAAAGTGATATTTCTGTCGGTGAGCGCTTTCTCGAAGATTTTATTTATGTTCATCTTCAACATAATGGTGACAAATTGTCGTTGCTGATTCTCATGTTGAGTAAGCTTCTGTCGATCGTGACGGGTCGGTGTAGTCCCGACGACCCGGACTCGCTAGTCAATCAAGAAGTCCTGGTGCCCGGCCTCCTCCTTCAAGCTATGATTCGTGAGAAGGTGCGGATAGCTTTCCAGAAGGTAGTGACGCATCTTCGACGCACACAGGGCAGCTGGAGTGAGGAGACTATTTCGCATCTCATCAATGAATCTGGCTCTAGTGATGTAGGGAAAGTAGTGGAATATTTCCTAGCCACCGGGAACTTAGTTAGTCCAACTGGGCTCGGTTTAAGCCAAACAAGTGGTTTTACTATTGTTGCAGAGAAGCTAAATTACTTCAGGTATATTTCACACTTTCGCTCCGTACATAGAGGAGCGTATTTTATGGAACTACGCACGACAACTGTTCGTAAGCTCTTACCCGAATCATGGGGCTTCTTATGCCCAGTACATACCCCAGATGGATCACCTTGTGGTTTACTGAATCATTTGGCAGAGATGTGTGAAATTGTCATGCCTGACACAGATCATGTGTTTCAACAAAAGCGTTTACTGCAGATACACTCGGTACTGGATAGGGCTCTTATTAGTGTAGAACAATATGACTGTGGATACGCGCATGTTCCAGTCGTGCTGGAAGGTTCGTTTGTAGGCTATATCTCGGCAGAAAATGCATCCCATGTGATTTCTGCTCTGAGAGCGTTTAAGGTGACCTTGACAACGTCAGTTTTGCGCATGAGTGAAATCTCTTATATTCATCCCGGTGGTGAACATGGTTTGTTTCCAGGTTTGTATATTTTCTATGGTCCTTCTAGGTTGATGAGACCAGTGAAGCAAGTAGAGAGCATGAAAGTTGAGTTCATCGGTACACTTGAACAAGCCTTCCTTTCTATTTCTGCACATCAAGTAGAAAGTCACAATGCATCATATACGCACGCAGAGATTAGAAACACTTCTGCGCTAAGCTGCGTCGCAAGCTTAACGCCTTGGTCCGACTTCAATCAGAGTCCCCGTAATATGTATCAGTGCCAGATGGCCAAGCAGACGATGGGAACACCAATGCACACTATTTGCTACCGGAGTGATACCAAACTTTACCGTTTACATACTCCGCAGCGACCCTTAGCACTAACATGCACTTACGACAAATATTCGCTAGACGATTATGCGCTTGGCACAAATGCAGTTGTAGCCGTCATTGCATACACTGGATACGACATGGAAGACGCAATGATTGTGAACAAGGGTTCGCTCCATCGCGGTTTCGCACATGCCACATTATACAAAACGCTTGTTGAGGGTATATCAGCAAATGAGACATTAAGTCGGAGGGATAACACCTATACCAGTGAAAATAAGCAGCTCGACGGTACTGGCTCTGTGCAGCTGGGCTCTATTGTTCGGCCAGGCGACACACTTCTAAATTTACACAGCTCAGATGGTGTAACCAAGGGTAGATCGATTCGTCTTCGAGGAACAGACGCAGCGGTAGTAGATAAGGTTGTGCTAACTCAGTCTGTTAAGCAGGCTGCGACGAAGAATGACAAACGTGCTGCTATTACTCTTCGTTATGATAGAAATCCAGTCATAGGGGATAAGTTCAGCAGTCGTCATGGACAAAAGGGCGTTCTCAGCTTCCTGTGGCCAGAAGAAGATATGCCTTTTAGTGACCGCACAGGTCTTCGACCCGACGTTATCATCAATCCGCATGCCTTTCCGTCGCGAATGACTATTGGTATGCTTGTTGAGAGTTTGGCTGCCAAAGCTGGTGCTAGCACAGGAATTTTTGCGGATGCAACTCCTTTCAAGCATAGTGACAAGGAGATTTCACCCACAGAAGAATATGGCAAGTTGCTTCGAGAAAGTGGCTACAATTTCTGTGGTAGTGAACGTTTGGTCAATGGTTGTACAGGTGAGAGCTTCAGTGTTGATATTTTTATTGGTCTCGTGTACTACCAACGTCTGCGCCATATGGTGAGTCTTTTTCATACTTTTCATGGTTCTCTCATTACAAGTAACTAGGTGAGCGATAAATTTCAAGTGCGGTCAACTGGCCCAAACAATCCTCTCACGATGCAGCCGATCAAAGGAAGAAAGTCAGGTGGTGGTATACGTTTCGGTGAAATGGAACGCGATTCACTCCTTGCCCATGGTGTAGCATACTTGGTGAGCTTGTTTGGATTTATTCCGTCGTAAACTCTAACACATTTAGCAGCTGCGTGATAGGTTGCATATCTGCTCAGATAATCGAGATGCTTGGGTTTGTAATATGTGTGGTAGCTTGATAGCCCCTTTGACATGCGTGGCGTCTATCCGTACTGACGAATACTCGTCTCGCAGAACGAGTTGTCGGGTCTGTGATTCAGCACACAAACTTGAACGCATTTCCATTCCACATGTTTTCATTTATCTTACGGCAGAGCTTGCGGCGATGAACATATCAGTACAAGTCAAAGCGAAGTAAATAGGGAGCGCGTTCAAAATTCCAAGCAGTGGATAGTATCTTTGATACTCTTCAGAATTTTGGAGCTAGCCGGAGACAAGTACCTGGAAAGACTTGAGCACTGAAATGTTATTTGATTTACTTTTTCGCCATTGTAACGAGTTGCATGTTATGGCACATATGTAAACTCTTTTATTCCAGGTAGTTGCTGATACCAGACTATGATTTGCAAGTTCGTAGATGTAGTAGGTTCTATCTTTTACTTGAATCTCCTCGGCGCTCAGTATGTTCTCGTCCTGTATGGGATTTCCTAATAGTTCTGGACCAAATCCTTTTATGAAAGCATTCAACGAAACAAGCTCTTTAATATCGATTGTATCCAAGTCACCCTTTTATGTATTGTTTCAGTTTCAATTTGTTTACATCCAAACTTTCAGAAAAAACACTCACCTTGTCTGAAAAACGAAGGATGGGAGCAAGAATTATTTTCAGCTCTCCATCGCTGTCGCTCACAAATTTAGCATCGATTTCTGTACCCGCTGGATCAGCAATGCTCACGGGCGTTTCTCTCCATGACTCATTCGCTTGAAACGAGTAAGGTGTTATTTCACTCCAGCCGACACCATGTCCACCGCTTTTGGCCTCGGGTCGCGTGTACACTCGAAAGCCATTGGTATCGGCCTTGGCGAACCCTGGAACGCGCCCTGCCGTCATTCCCTACGCGATTTTGAGATATGCTCACGGTCTAGGCTCAATCGCTCGATACATACCATGACGGCTTTTGCGGGTAAGGCACGTGTCAGCTGTCCTATCACAAGTGTTGAGGTAACCACGTATCGCCGAGAGACAATACGCTCCATATCTTCAGTCAAATCCAACGACGCTTGGATTTTACGAGCGATGCGAGTGAATCGATTACTGCACGCTTTCCTACCGTTGAACGCGGTGCTGCGCGAAGGGGCTAGTGTTAGGAACGCTGTCCGCTGAGTAATACGCACATTCATGTTCACAGTAAAAGTTACTAACGGTTGCAAGTATCAACTTATCTCAATCGAGATTACGTACACTTGCGGGCGAACGAGTCTGCAGGTTTCCTTCACGCTTTGCAGGTTTCCTTCACGCTTTGCGCCGCGTGGAGAAAGCGAACGCTGCGACAAGTACGACACGCCAACGCCAGAAAAACATTTTTGGCGTTGGATATCTATCTATCCGATATCAGTATGTATTACTTTCCAGGCTCTAATGTATGGGGTGCTAGCACTTCTCGATCGCCAGGCGCGCGTTGTGGCGTCGTCGCGAGTTATTAGCACTTCCGACGGTACGCACGTATTGGGGACGTGGAAAGTAATATATACTGATATCATATCAATCCTAACAAATTTTACAAAAAACCAATCCCCGGACGCCGCTCGCTGCCTCGTTCGCAGCGCGCAGCCTCAAAGAGTGAGTCCGGTTACGAGCACGCTCGATTGATATTGGAGCTTGTGAAAAGCTAGTACTTCTAGCGCTTTAAAACTGGACACAACGAGCGAGGAACGCCTTCATGGAACGCGAGTTCGAAGCCTTTTTTCAAAAAAAATTTGAAATTTCAGGGAACGGCAAAACCGTTTCCGAAGACACATACTTGGTCAAGCTACAAAAGCAAACTGAGGGAGGCAGATTTATCGTGCAACTCGATCATGTGCGAGAATTTGACTCATCTTTAGCGCAGAGGATACTAACCGATCCAGGAGTAGCACTGAAAGCGCTCAGCGTGGCCGCCGAATCTTTGTTGAGAAAGCCGTGCTCTTTTTGTGTAGGTATTTCTGGTAATTTTGGAAGCTATGAACTGTCTCCGAGACAGCTGTTATCAACATACCTCAATAAGATGGTTCGAGTACATGGCATTGTAACCAAGTGCTCCGCTGTCAATCCAAAAGTTCAAAAGATAGTTCAGTTCTGTCCCAATACAGGAAAGCTGTCCCAAGGACAGATTTATCGCGATGTCACAGCACTGACTGGTATGAGTACTGGTGCGGCTTTTCCAATGCGAGATCAAAGCGGAAATTCTTTGGACATCGAATACGGTGAATCGTTGTACGTTGATCATCAACGCATATGTATTCAAGAAATGCCAGAGAAAGCACCTGCTGGTCAGCTTCCACGGTCAGTGGATGTCATTCTCGAAGAAGATTTAGTTGATTGCTGCAAACCCGGAGACCGAGTGAGCATTATCGGAATTTACAAAGTCGTTCCAGTTCAGCGCAGTAACACTTGTACTTTCCAGACTGTTTTGGTTGCAAATTGTGTAGAAAAACTATCGAAGGAACTTTCACCCATCCCGACAATATCAGAAGTCGAAGACATGACCAGAATGGCAAATATAGTTCAACCAAGACAACTTTTGGAGCTACTAGGGCGTTCTCTAGCCCCATCTATATGCGGTCATAACCATATTAAGCAAGCCTTAGTGCTCCTCCTCCTAGGAGGTAACGAAAAGAACTTGCCGAACGGAACTCACATTCGCGGTGATATTAACTGTTTACTTGTTGGTGATCCATCCGTTGCGAAGTCACAATTATTGCGATGTGTCATGGGTGTTGCGCCTTTTGCTATAAGTACGACTGGACGCGGTTCGTCTGGCGTTGGTTTGACAGCGGCCATCACTAGTGACATGGAAACCGGAGAAAGACGCCTGGAAGCTGGAGCGATGGTGCTTGCTGATCGGGGCGTTGTCTGCATAGATGAATTCGACAAGATGAATGATATCGATAGGGTTGCGATACATGAAGTAATGGAACAGCAAACGGTTACTATTTCTAAGGCTGGTATACAGGCATCTCTGAATGCTAGGTGCAGTGTGGTTGCTGCTGCCAATCCACTGTATGGGACGTACGATCACGCTCAAAGTCTTTCTCGCAACATCAATCTCCCCGACTCACTCTTATCACGGTTCGATTTACTTTTTGTCATTCATGATATATCTGATGCCACGGTCGATCGTACGATTTCTTCCCATGTTCTTCAACTCCATAGCCAGGACAGGAGCCCTGCGGCTACAACAAGCAGCCGACTTGCGAGTGTCGCAGTCGACCCAGAAAACCAATGGAGTTTCACCGACGCATGTACTGAGCCAAACGGCGGGTTTTTGACGAAGAGCGATCTTCAAAAGTATTTGCGATTCATGAAAGAACGACCTTGGGAACAGAAACTTACAAATGAAGCAGAAGTGTGCATCGCTGAACAATATGCTGCTTGGAGACTTGCGAAAGCAGAAAAGACCAGAACTTCAAGCTCGATACCAATAACTGCGCGGACACTTGAGACGATGATCCGTTTAGCCAGCGCGCACGCAAAACTAAGGATGTCGAGGAAAGTTGAGCGTATCGATGCACTCGAAGCCATACGCTTACTCAAATACGGGATAGAAGCAAATGAGCAAATTGTGTCTGACTGCTGCACGTCATTACCTGCTGGTCCGACTACAGAAGAAGATGAACTGAGTATTTTCAGACGAAATTTCAGTCAGCTTAGAGCTCGTCAGAACAGCGTAGAACTTGCTGCTATTATGAGAAGTGCAGCTTCGTGGTCGCCACATTTCAACCCTGTGAAGGTGACGCAAATTCTAGACAGAATGGCCACCTCAAACGAGATATTTGTTGACGATGGAATTGTGCACATCATTTGATGTAAAGACGTCATAGTTCGAAGATAAGTTACCATTCCATGCGCAAAACAATTCAACGGTTCACTTTACGCTGAAAGAGTCAGCGCTTGGGAACAGAGGGTACATATTTTCTTCCTCGAGTCGCGCGCCTCTTTCGCTTTTTTGCTAGGAATTTGTCAACTGCACCTTTGCTTTTGAGTACCTCATACTTCTCAATGAGCTGTAAGACCTTCATTTCGGCTGAAAACGTTCATGTAAAATGGCGGAAGAACAGAGCTTTTACAGTCGTACACTTCTTCAGGTAGTATGCCCTACTCTTTGAGGATTTCGGAGAACTTCAGAGGACGTCAATGAAACGGTACAACCGAACGTAAGTTGTGTACCTTTTCTCTAATTTTGGTTGGCTTTTCACGTCGCCTTCACTTCCTTCGTCACGCATCGCTTCGATAGGCGCGTCTTTTCCGTGGGCTGCACGGCGGCGGCACCAGCCGAATCCTGCTGTATTTTTTGGTTTAGTTTTCAAGTCGCGCGTTTAAAGTCGCTTGTCTGATGGTTATTCGTATGAATACGCGCCAAGTCTATATCTAGTCTATATGTATGTTTGAGTCTCGTAGTGTAGACATACTCTTTAGCGCCGCTATAATACGGGTTGGGTTCGGCTTACTCGATTCAATTTTCTTATTTTCTTCCAAGTACCACGTCGGCCACCTTGCACCGCACGCAACACACGGAAGCCGAAGCCTAGCAAACGAGATAGTATTCAGTTCCTACGAAATTCAAGACAGTTTGCGGCCGTCGCCAATTTTTTAACAAAAGGTTGGTTCTCGTTCCACACGGGCTTTCGTCGGTTCCGATGGTCGCCAAGGAAAGGGTGTGCTACTACTATGACGAAGAAGTTGGTAGAAACTACTACGGGCCGAACCACCCCATGAAGCCTCATCGCTTGTGCATGACGCACAATTTGATTTTGGCCTATGATTTGCATAAACACCTGCAAGTTTTCAGGCCACGAGCCTGCACGAACACAGAATTCACTCAGTTTCATAGCGAAGATTACGTCGATTTCTTGTCAAAAATAACTCCTGACAAGCAGCAACAATACGTTTTAGAAATGCAAAGATTCAACCTTGGCGAAGACTGCCCCATTTTCGATC
>Ga0206682_10002183_pt1 | contig 18191 bp, 20 predicted proteins | sample M240m12015metaG_FD_155444 | JGI IMG/M metagenome (GOLD analysis project Ga0206682, IMG submission 155444) | Ammonia-oxidizing marine archaeal communities from Monterey Bay, California, United States - M2 40m 12015 | ecosystem: Environmental > Aquatic > Marine > Intertidal zone | place: USA...
TATTGTTATTATGTTAGAGTCTGTTCCATTCTTTTTACAGCCAGGAGTCAAGATTCTAAACAAAGGGTCAATAGAATTTGCAAATGATAGTAAAGTCGTTGCAGCTGCAACTTCTTCAAGTTCAATTCGTGGACTTTCAATCAACCTACTATACTTAGATGAGTTTGCATTCGTAGATGATGCAGAGACATTCTATACTGCAACGTATCCCGTTGTGACCTCGGGTAAAGACTCTAAGGTTATTATTACTTCCACTGCAAATGGTGTGGGTAATATGTTTCATAAGATATACGAAAGTGCAGTTCATAACCAATCGGAATATAAGTCATTTCTTATCAACTGGTATGACGTGCCAGGCAGAGACGAAGAGTGGAAGAAAGAAACTATTGCAAACACTTCAGAAGCACAATTTGAACAAGAATATGGAAACTCATTCTTAGGAACTGGTAATACACTTATCAATAGTAATACACTACTAGGTATGAGAGCATTAGAACCCGACTGGAATAGAGACAACTTATTTCTTTATGAGAAACCATTAGAGGGTCATAAATACGTTTGCACTGTAGACGTATCCAAAGGTAGAGGGTTAGATTACTCTTCGTTTACAATCATAGACGTGACTACAAGTCCCTTTAAACAAGTATGCACATATAGAGATAATATGATAAGTCCCCTTCTCTTCCCCGATATTATAAATAAGTATGTTAAACATTATAATGAACCAGTCGTTATTATAGAAAATAATGCAGAGGGTGGAATGGTTGCAACACAACTACATTACGAGATAGAATATCCGAATGTATTTGTTCAAGGTCAACTAAAAGCCGAAGACATAGGTGTGACCATGTCTAGAAAGATTAAGAGAATCGGTTGTTCTACACTTAAAGAATTATTAGAAGAAAATAGACTTATTCTGAATGACAGACATACTATTACAGAACTTATGACTTTTGTTCATAAGGGTAATAGTTGGGAAGCAGATAGAGGATATAATGACGATATGGTCATGAATTTGGTATTATTCAGTTGGTTTGTGACCACTGCATACTTTGAACATTTAACCGATACACAAGTTAAAAATTTATTGTATTCAGAACAACAGAAGTTAATCGAAGACGATTTATTACCAGCTGGTATATTTGACGGGGAGTCTCAGTCAGATACCTTCGTAGATAGTGAAGGAGACCGATGGTTTCACAAAAGTATGGATATACCAATTAAATTATAGTTGTTGGGTTTTTAAAAGTTATAAATAAAACAGTAAACAACTTTTTACATTAACAGGAGTAAAAGTATGGCATTTCAAGTATCACCAGGCGTTCAGGTCTCCGAGATAGACCTGACTAATGTTGTCCCAGCCGTTTCATCGACTACAGGTGCATTTGCTGGACATTTCCAATGGGGCCCTGTTGGTGAAGTAATAACAGTTTCAGATTCTAAGGGTTTAGTTGATAATTTTTATCAACCAGCTAATTCCGACGCTGGAGCAGAGGACTTCTATTCAGCGGAATCATTTCTAAAATATGGTTCATCACTTAGAGTGGTTAGAATCAACACATCTCAATTAAACAATGCAAACTCATCAAGTGGAACTGCATTACTTAAAAACAATGACGAATATGTCAATACTTATCAAGATGGTTCTCAAAACGGAACTGTAGGTAATTATGTTGCAAAATACGCAGGTTCTTTAGGTAATTCATTAAAGGTTTCAGTATGTGGGTCTGCAAATGCATATTTCAACGATGCAGTGACAACAGTCACAGGAACAGAGTCAGTGGGTCAAACAACTATAACAGTTGGTGATTCATCAGGTATGTTCGTAAGAGACATCGTGAGATTTGCTGGACATAACAACGAATACAGAGTATTGACGATTCCTGATGGAACTTCAATTACTATCGAAGCACTTGGTCAACCAAGTGGAACAGGTCTATTAACTGCCGTCGCAGGTGGTGCTAACGTAGATAGATACTGGGAATTTTATAATTCATTTGATAAAGCACCTGCTAAGTCAGGAACAGCAACAGCTGCTGGTGGTTCAGATGATGAAATTCATGTTGTTGTATCAGACCAAGACGGATTATTCAGTGGAGTTAAAGACACAATTTTAGAATCATATGGATTCGTATCACTTGCGTCAGACTCTAAAGATGGTCAAGGTCAATCAAATTACTACAAAAACGTTATTGCAAGAGAATCAGACTACATTTACTGGTCAGGTCATTCAACAGACTTACTTGCAAGTGCAAACGAAACAAGAACTCATTTACAATCTGCAACGACTACATTCGGTAGACCTTCTGCAGTTATCACTTCATCACTTGCTGGTGGAGTTGACGGAAGAGTTCCTACTGCTGGTGAGAAATATGGTGCATACCAAACTCACTTCGGTGATGCAGAAACAATAGACGTATCATTCTTAATTGCTGGTTCAACAAGAACTGATAACGGAAGTGGTGTCGAACAAGACATTCTTGCAGACCATAACACAATCGTTAATCAACTTATTGCAACTGCAGAAGGAAGAAAAGATTGTATGGTTATAGTTTCACCTAGACGTGCAAGTGTCGTAGGTGTATCAAGTGAATCTGCACAATCAACTAACGTGATTGCAGATTACGCATCAGTCACATCAAGTTCATATGTTGTATTAGACAGTGGTTGGGTATACCAATACGATAGATACAACGACAAATACTGCTACGTGCCCTCTAATGGACACACAGCAGGTATAATGGCAAGGTCAGACTTATTAAGAGACCCATGGTTCTCACCTGCTGGTTTCTCAAGAGGTCAATACTTAGGTATAACTAAACTTGCGTTTAACCCTTCACAATCATCAAGAGATGACTTATATCGTGCAAGGATTAATCCAGTTGTGACATTTGCTGGACAAGGAACAGTATTATTTGGAGACAAAACAGGTCTTACAAGTCCTTCAGCATTCGATAGAATCAATGTCAGAAGGTTATTCATAGTCTTAGAAAAAGCAATCGCAGTTGCAGCGAAATCACAACTCTTTGAATTCAATGATGCATTCACAAGAGCTCAATTCCGTGCTGCTGTAGAACCTTTCCTAAGAGATGTTAAAAATAGAAGAGGTCTAGTAGATTTCTCAGTATTATGTGATGAAACTAACAACACTGATACAGTTATAGATAGAAATGAATTTGTTTGTTCTATCTTCGTGAAACCTGCTAGAAGTATTAATTTTATTACTTTAAACTTTGTTGCTGCTAGAAGTGGTGTTGAGTTTGAAGAAATATACAGTGCAGTTTAAGGAGAAATAAATGGCAACTATAGACCAATTTAAAGCACAACTTATCGGTGGAGGCCCACGTGCTAACCGATTTAAAGTTTTTATACCAAGAGCTGGTAATAAGATTGAGTTCTTATGTAAAGCTGCTAATATCCCTGCGGGAACGTTGGGAGAAGTGGTAGTTCCTTTCAGAGGACACAACCTTAAACTTGCTGGAGAAAGAACTTTCGAAGATTGGCAGATTACAGTTATCAACGATGTTGAGTTCTCAGTAAGAAGTGGTCTAGAAGCATGGCAGGAAGAAATTCAAGCTATGGATAGTGGAGTAGGTTCAACATCTACAGATTATCTTATATCTAGAGCATTCGTAGAACAATTAAACAAAGATGACTCAGTCCTTGCGAGATACGAGTTTTTCAACATGTTCCCAAAAAATCTTGGTGCAATCGAATTATCTTACGATACTGTTGATGCATTAGAGGAATTTACTGTTGACTTTACTTTCTCTCACTGGGAAAGAGTCAAGTAGTCTTTAAAGTGAAGAATTACCACACATTTTGGTGGTATAAATATTAGTATGGAAATTTTAGGGTTTGAAATAAATCGTAAGAAAGACGATTTAAGAACGATAGAGGACAAGAATCAAAAGTCCTTTGTCCCACCAGTTGACGATGACGGGACTCCCGTCATTGAACAACAGAGTGGTTTTGTATCGGGAGCAGCCTATGGGTCGTTTGTCGATATGGAAGGCGGTGTCAAGAATGAGGCAGAACTTATTCGAAGATACCGAGAAACGTCTTTGGTGCCAGAGTGTGACTCTGCAATCGAAGACATAGTTAATGAGTGTATCACATCTGACACATCAGATAAGATAGTATCACTCGACCTCAGAGACGTTAAACTCTCTGATAGTATCAAGAAAAAGATACAAGAAGAGTTTAATCACATCTTATCTCTAATGAAGTTCAATCAGAACTCTCATGAATTGTTCAGAAAATGGTATGTCGATGGAAGAATTTACTTCCATAAAGTCGTTGACTCAAAAAGACCTAAATTAGGTCTAGTTGACTTAAGAAATGTTGACCCGATTAAAATTAAGAAGGTTAGAAACATTGAGAAGAAAAAGGGTGCCGACAAAATTGATAGAATTTCTAAAATAGAAGAGTTCTATCTCTTTAACGACAAAGGATTTGATAAATCCACTGCAACAGAAGGACATGTTGTAAGAATTGCACCTGAAGCTGTATGTTATACAACTTCGGGATTACTTGACTACACTAAAAACGTAGTCATTGGGTATCTGCACAAAGCATTGAAGACTGCAAATCAGTTATCAATGTTGGAAGATGCACTTGTTATTTACAGAATATCACGTGCTCCCGAAAGAAGAATTTTCTACATTGACGTAGGAAACCTTCCAAAAGCAAAAGCAGAACAGTATCTTGCAGACGTTATGAACCGATATAAGAACAAATTGGTTTACAATGCAGATACAGGGGAAATCAAAGACGATAGAAAACATATGAGTATGTTGGAAGATTTTTGGTTGCCTCGTAGAGAAGGTGGTAGAGGAACAGAAATTACTACACTGCCTGGTGGACAGAATTTAGATGATATTGCAGATATAGAATACTTTAAGAAGAAACTATATCAATCACTAAACGTCCCTGCCTCTAGAATGGAAGCAGACAACGGATTCAATATGGGTCGTGCGTCTGAAATTTCTAGAGACGAACTTAAATTTAATAAGTTCACAAACAGACTTCAGAAGAAGTTTGCAAGAGTTTTTACAGATATTCTTAAGACACAATTAGTTCTTAAGGAAATCACAACTGGAGATGAATTTGATAATATCAAAGATTTTCTTCAGTATGACTTTGCAACCGACAACCACTTTACAGAGTTGAAAGATGCAGAGATAATAAGAGAGAGATTAGATACTCTCTCAAATATTTCCGACTATGTTGGAGAGTATTTCTCTAAAGAATATGTTAGAAAATACATTCTAAGACAGACGGAAGAAGACATTAAATTAATAGACTCACAAATCTCAAAAGAAGGAGATAGTGGTGAGGACAATGAAGGAAGTGATAGTAATGACTTCGGAGGATTTTAAAAATGAGTAGTGAAATTGCAAAAGAAATAGTAGACTCAATTGAGAGTGGTAAGTTAGATACTGCGAAAGACCAAGTATTTACTGGTATTAAACAGAAATCTGCAGAATCTATCGATATGAAAAGAGTTGAAATGCAAGTAGATTGGATGGATAAAGTTAACGAACCAGCTGGTGAAGTAGAATAACTGATGAAATCCTTTGCAGAAATCACTGTTGAGTTAAACGAAGCAAAGTTTAAATTGCCTCGTGGACATAAAGAACTCAAGAGGGGTGTTGTAAAAATAGGTGGTAAGGAGATAGTAATCACTTACACTGAATATCGAGGTAAAGTTCATGTCTACATAGACGGACAAAGTTTCGGTGGTGCAACATACAAAGATTTAAAATCTGCTGAGAAAGAAATGAAATCCATGAAGGAAGTTATTAAAACAATGTCGGAAGAAGAAAATATAGACATAGAGGAAATTTTCAATGAAATTAATATCAGAGTTTAATAATTACAGTGTTTCTCCAATCATAATTGAGGAGAACGACAAAGGACAAAAAGAATACTTCATTGAAGGTGTCTTTATGCAAGCCGAAATCAAAAACAGAAACGGCCGTGTATACCCTAAAGAGGTTATGCAGAAAGAAGTAAAAAGATATAACAAAGAATTCGTAGAACAAGATAGAGCATTCGGTGAGTTAGGACACCCTGAAGGCCCTACAATTAATTTAGACAAAGTTTCACATATGATTACCAAACTAGAAGAAGATGGTAATAACTATGTGGGACGTGCAAAGATTTTAAGCACCCCCAATGGTCAAATCGTAAGAAATTTGATTGATGATGGTGCTAAATTGGGAGTATCATCTCGTGGACTTGGTTCACTAGAACAAAAAGGTGGTGCTCAATATGTAAAAGATGACTTTCAACTTGCTACAGCAGGTGACATTGTTGCAGACCCGTCTGCACCTGAAGCTTTCGTTAACGGAATCATGGAAGGTGTAGAGTGGATTTATCAACATGGTAGACTTACTGCTCAAGAAATTGATGAGATGCATACCGAAATTAAGACGGGAAAATCACATAATTTGGAAGAAATCACTATAAAATCATGGAAAAGGTTCGTTGAGAGTCTTTAACATATAAATAAAAAAGTAAACTCAAACAGGAGAAAAACATGGCAGAGTTAGAAACAAACCTAGATACAGTTGAAGAAACTGTAGATGCATTAGAGGAAGGTCAACAGCCTAACGCTAAAGCAGAAGATGGTGACAAGAAGCCTGTAAAACAAGGGTCTTCCGACGCTGAGAAAATCGAAAGCGGAAAGGGAGATGTCGTCAAACCTGAAGAAAATCCTGTTGACAAAGCTGTTGCATCAGTAAAATCAGCTGAAACAGCACCTTCTAACGAAGGTGATGCTCAGAAGAAAGGTGCATCAAAACCTGAAAAGGGTGATAAACTCAAAGAAGGTGAAGAAGATTCTAAGAAAGATGTTGCTACAACATCTAAAATGGAGAACATTAAAGCTATCGTCAACAATATGAAGGAAATGACTAAAGAAGAACTTCAAAAAACTTTTGGTAGTATATCAGAAGACGAAGTTGACGAAACCTTGACAAAAGCAGAAGTCGCTAGAAAAATCGTTGAAACACTAAAATCTATGAATGAAGCAGAAGTTGCTAAATTTGCAGAGAAGTATGAAGACGAAGAAGAAGACGAGAAAGAAGAAGAAGTCAAAGAAGAATCTGTTGACGAAGAAACTTCTGCAGAACTCGAATCTTCATTAGTAGAGATAGAAGTAGAAGACGACCTATCTGCAATCTCAGAAGCACTTGACCTTTCAGAAGAAAATCAAGAAAAAGCTAAAACAATCTTCAAAGCTGCAGTGACTTCAAAAGTTGCTGAAATCAAAGAAGAACTTGAGTCTCAATACTCAGAAGAATTAAAAACCTCAGTAGAGAAAGTTAAGAGTGACCTTGCGGAAGCTGTTGACAAGTATCTTACTTATTGTGCAGATGAATGGACGAAAGAAAATGAACTTGCTATAGAAAGAGGTTTGAGGTCTGAGATGACTGAAAACTTTATCGAAGGATTGAAAACATTGTTCGTAGAACATTATGTTGACGTTCCTGAAGATAAGTATAACGTTATCGATGAACTCGCAAATCGTCTCGATGAGATGGAAGAGAAACTTGACAACGAAGTGTCTAAAAACATGGAAATTGTTGAAGAGAACGACCAACTTAAGAGAAGTGACGTGATAAGAGAAGCCTGTAAAGACTTGTCTGAATCACAAAAAGAGAAAATGGAATCATTATCAAATGGTGTAGACTTTAAAGATATCGAAGACTTTAGTGATAAAGTTCAAGAAATCAAAGAAGCTTACTTCCCAGTTGAAGGTGAATCCATCTCTGAAGACACTATAGTTGAAGAAGGAACTGGAGAAATCTCAGAAGAGAAAGAACCTGTTCTAGAACCTTCAATTGCTAGATATTCAGAGGCATTATCAAAACTTAAACCATTAGGTTAATTTAAAGGAGATTAAAAACAATGTTTTTATCAGAAAACTTACAAGATAAGTGGTCGCCGATTCTAGAACACTCCGATTTACCAAAAATCGAAGATAACTACAAACGTGCAGTCACAGCTGTTATCCTTGAAAACCAAGAAAAAGCTCTAAACGAAGACAGAGCTACTCTTGCAGAAGCAGCACCTTTAAATTCCACAGGCACAGGAATTTCTAACTGGGATCCAATATTGATTTCATTAGTAAGACGTGCTATGCCAAATCTCGTTGCATACGACATTTGCGGTGTTCAACCAATGACCGGCCCAACTGGACTTATCTTTGCTATGAAAGCAAGATATAACGATGACGTTGACGCTGATAGACTGAATACATCAGAAGCTTTACATAACGAAGCTAGAACTGATTACTCAGCATCTGCTCAAACAACATCAACTTCAGTAGGAAGCGACCACTCAGGAGACCCATTCAATGGTTCTTATGCGTCACAGACTTCTACAGGTATGTCTACAGCTTCAGCAGAATCACTAGGTGATGGTGCTGGAAACCATTTTGCTGAAATGGCATTCTCAATCGAGAAAGCTACAGTGACAGCAAAGTCAAGAGCACTAAAAGCGGAATATTCATTAGAACTTGCACAAGACCTTAAAGCAATCCACGGCCTTGATGCAGAATCAGAACTTGCAAATATATTATCATCAGAAATATTAGCAGAAATCAACAGAGAAGTTGTAAGAAGTGTTAACAACCAAGCTAAAACAGGTGCGTCAGCAACTGCAGTTGGTGGAACATTTAACTTAGACGTTGATGCTAACGGAAGATGGTCTGTAGAAAAGTTCAAAGGACTATTGTTCCAAATCGAAAGAGAATCAAATGTTATTGCTAAAGAAACAAGAAGGGGTAAAGGAAACTTTATTCTATGTTCTTCAGACGTAGCTTCAGCATTGTCAATGGCTGGTGTATTAGATTACGCACCTGCTCTTTCAACCAACTTAAACGTTGATGATACTGGTAATACTTTTGCTGGTGTATTAAACGGAAGAGTTAAAGTATACGTTGACCCATATGCTGGTTCAGACTACTTAACAGTTGGTTATAGAGGTTCAAACCCTTATGACGCTGGTTTATTCTATTGCCCTTACGTTCCATTACAAATGGTTCGTGCAGTTGGTGAGAATACGTTCCAACCAAAAATCGGTTTCAAAACTAGATATGGTATGGTGTCAAATCCTTTTGTCGGTGCTACACCTTCAGACGGACTTGCTTCAGCAGGAACAAACCAATACTACAGAAAATTTGCAGTGTCAAACATTCTGTAAGACGAAAGTCTCATTCCTTAATTGGAATACTAAAAAGGTCTCTTACGAGACCTTTTTTTTTGTTTAATGACTTCAATCGTTCAATGTCTAGGGAATACCCTATTCTTTACAGCGTGTCCTTCTAGTGAGGCCTTACCCCAATTTTATCTAGGTGCATAGCTCGGCACCATAAAGAAATTCGTTTACCACACTATTCCAATTCGTCAAAAATTTCAAGTGCTTCTCTGTTCGGTTTCTATCCACACCTCACGATTATATGCCACGTCTTAATTGACTTTAACAGTGTGGAACACCTTTTCTATACGGAACAACCTCTCACAACCAACTTACTTCCGTCTCGATTTCCTACCTTACTAGTATACCAAAAAGTGAGTGTTATTGTCAACCTAAATATAAGGTATCAATGATGATACAGACATAAACACACACACAGGAGGAAATTATGTCAAATGGAAAATCAGGTTATGAAATACGAGCCGACTTACTAAGTATGGCTCAGTCTATACTAATAGAAAACTTACAAAGGAAAAACGATGCGGTTTACACCCACAACGATAATCACCCTGATGATAAGAAACCATTACTTACTACATCAATCAATGCACAGGATATTATTGCCGTTGCATCTGAATTGAATGAGTTTGTTAATGAAAAATAACTATAAATAGTATTGTGGGGTGGAATTATTCACCCCCTTTAGAAGGAAAAACTATGACAGATTATGAAAGAACAGTGAAAGTTTTAGAAGGCCCTTGGTCAACTAAAGCGTTCCCTAATGGGGAAGAAACAACAGATGGTATAATACACAGAAAAATTACCACACTGTATGAAAAAGACGGATACCTTTGTGAAGAGGTAGTCACTAGAGAGTATAGAGGTAATGATTACTTCGACACTTCAACAAATAAGAGAGTTTTAAAACTAAATGACTGAAATTAACAAATCAATACTCAATAAGAATAACTTTAGATTACTAATTGATAAAGTTCCTACAGTGGAATACTACATTCAATCAGTAAATATTCCAGGCTTATCATTCACTGAAACAGTCAGTGCAGCTGGTGTTGGATTAGATGCATTTTTCCCAGGCGATAAAGTGTCATTTGAATCACTAAGTGTATCATTCTTAGTTGACGAAGATTTGTCTAACTTCAAAGAAATGTATGACTGGATGAACGCAATCGTTCCAGTGTCAGACCCAAGTGCATTTGCAAACTTTACTGGGACTGAAAAGACTGCAACAGGTCAATATAGTGATATCACTAATGACCTTGCACAGTATTCAGACATTACAATAGTAGTTAATACTAATAAAAACATACCAAATAAATTCTTCAGATTCCATGATGCATTCCCTATATCATTGAGTGGTATAGACCTACAAAGTGGTGCAGAAACAGAAGCCGTGGTTGCAACTGTAGAGTTTAGATTTACATATTACGATATAGAATCCACTTCCTAAAATACCATAAATATGGTATAATAGTATATTATGACATTAGATGAAATTAAGAGCCAGTGGGAAAAGGATTGTGAAATAGACGATATCGAACTTGATAAGTCTTCTTTAGAAATCCCTAAACTACATGCAAAATATCAAGACTTACTAACAAGTAAGATTCTTGTTATGAAACAATACCAATTCAAATACGATACACTATTAAAAAATAAATGGTTATGGTATAACGGAAAAATGTCAGAAGACCAAATAAAAGAACTTGGTTGGAATGATGACCCTTTAGACGGATTAAAGATTATGAAAAATGACTTACAATTATTCTATAATTCAGATACAGATATACAAGAACTCAATGCAAAAATTGAGTATTTAAAAGTCACAATAGATTATCTCAAAGAGTGTATGACTAACATTACTTGGAGACACCAAACGATTAAGAATACAATCGATTGGAGAAAATTCATGGCAGGTTCTTAATGAATTACGACAAACATGTTTGGATTGCAGAATCATTCTTTAATGAGACAGAAGTAAAAGAAATACTTGCAGTTGCTAGTAAACTAGAATGGCATGGTGGTAGAGTTGGTGGTAATAGTTTTGACCCTGATGGAGAAGAACAACAGGGTGGTGCAGAGGTTAGTGATATTAGAATGTCTCAAGTCAAGTGGATGGAAGAACACCACTTACCACAAAAATTTCATGAAAAACTTGCAACTGCAATACAATATGCAAGTGTAGAGAATCATTGGTTATGGGAATTTAGTCACTTTGAAAATTTTCAATTTACAAATTATACAAACAGACCACATTTAGGTGGTGGTGATTTCTATACTTGGCATACAGACAGTGGCCCAGTAGGAAACATACATTGTGAAAAAACTGGAATGGTGCGTAAGTTGAGTATAACTATTCAGTTATCCGACCCTGATGATTATGAGGGTGGGAGGTTCGAATGGTTAGAACCTGGCGGTTCTTTTGATAATTTAAGGTCTATAGATAATACAATTTATTTAGACAACATTAAGCAATCTGCACCATTCAGTGCAAAAACTAAAGGTAGTATTATCGTATTTCCTTCAGACGTTCATCACCAAGTCACACCAGTCACAAGGGGGACACGGGAATCACTAGTAGGGTGGTTATTGGGTTATCCTTTTAAATAAAATGGTTAAAGTTTCGAAGATAGATGATGTCTTTATGAAAGTCGATTGTGACGATGGTCTTGCAAGAGACTTATACGACTTTTTCTCATATACAGTTCCAAATGCAAAGTTCATGCCTTCATACCGAAATAAATTTTGGGACGGGAAGGTAAGATTATTTTCTTTAAAAACTAAAAAGATATACATAGGATTACTTCCATATGTAGATGAATTTTGTAGAGAACGTGGATTTGAGTTTGGTGGTATTGAAGATGTTATAGGGGAAAAAACTACAGAGAAGTGTAGTCAAGAATGGTTAGCTGATTTAAAACTTCCTTTTGAACCTAGAGATTATCAAATAGAAGCCTTCAATGAAACTATAAAATATGGAAGACAATTACTATTGTCTCCAACTGCAAGTGGTAAGTCATTAATCATATACTTACTTGCACGATACTATGATAAGAAAACTATTGTTATAGTTCCAACCACTTCTCTTGTGGAACAGTTAACCAAAGACTTTGTAGATTATGGTTATACAGAACCAGTCTGTAAAATATACCACGGACAAGAAGTTTTTGATTCACCTATTACAGTCACCACATGGCAATCATTCGCAAAAGCTCCAAAGGAGGTGCTAGAGTCTTTTGATGTTGTCATTGGTGACGAAGCACACTTATTCAAAGCACAAACACTTAAAGGTATCTTGGAGAAGATGAAGACCACTGCAATTCGTATTGGAACTACAGGAACTTTGGACGGGTCAGAGGTTCATAGACTTCAATTAGAAGGTTTGTTCGGCCCAGTCAAAAAGGTCATAACTTCAAAAGAACTCATGGATTCGGGAACAATTGCAAATTTGAAAATTGATTGTGTCATACTTCGTCATACAAAACAGAAAAAAATGTCATACCAAGATGAAATGGATTACTTGGTAAGTTGTGATAGTAGGAACCAATTTATAACCAATCTTGTTGGTTCTCTGAGAGGTAATACACTCGTGTTATTTCAATACATAGAAAAACATGGACAACCATTATGGGAAATGTTCAATCCTATGGTTAGTAGAATGAATGGAACTTTACATTATGTTCATGGTGGAACCGACACGGAAGATAGAGAAACAGTTAGAGAGATAGTCGACAATCCAAGGAAGAAAAAAAATAATGTCATACTAGCATCATACGGAACTTTTTCTACAGGAATTAATATTAAAAAAATCGACAACGTTGTGTTTGCAAGTCCCTCTAAATCTAGAATAAGAAACTTGCAGTCAATTGGTAGAGGTCTAAGAAAGACCACTGGGAAGACTGAGATGAGATTATTTGATATTGCAGATGATTTGCAATGTGATAACTACACTCTCAACCACCTTAAAGAACGTATAAATATATACAACGAGGAGAACTTTTCCTACAACATACAACAATTTGATTTAAAATGACAAGACCTTCAGACTTAATTAAAGAACAGAAATACGAAGTTATAAAACTTAAAACTGGTGCTGAGTTTGTGGGAATGGTAAGAGACTCTGCTGAAGGTATAGAAATCACACTACCTATGATATGTCATTTATCAGTTCAACAACCAGTCAATTCAACACTTGCAACCTTCTATCCTTATGCACCCATGAGTGAAGACCCTATTGTCAAAATTCCTTTTGACCAAGTCTTGCATAGAAGTAGTATGAATCAACAGTTTATTCCCTTTTATGATGAAGCCTCTGCAAACTGGTTAAAAATGGTAGAATCTAAATCTATCCCATTAACAAATGATTTAAAGAAAATTAGTAAAGATTATATGAAAAAGGCAGTTGACTCTATTTTAGAGAATGTATCTGAAGAAGATTTATTTGATGAATACTTTGAAGAAATTGTTGAGAGTGATTTTGAATCCTCAATAAAACCAATCGACCCCAAGAAAATTCATTAGACTTTTAGTTTGTCTAAATAAATGCGTATAATTTAGATTTATATCGCATTATACAAAATACTTATAACTTAATTTTAGGAAAACCATGACCACAGCAACTTTATTTGCGAAGAGCATGGTGCGAAAAGCTAGAGAAATTAACCATGCAAGTCGAAAGACTAAAAAGAGCATTGTTGAAACTATCGAATTTCTAGTGCTGATGACTCTTCCATTTTTACTACCATTCATCATAATGTTTTATGCATCATCGATGAGAATGTTTTAATGAAACACAAACTTAGAGACACTTTGGAGATAAGCACACTTGTGGCTGTCTTCTTAGTGTCTGTAATATCAATAACAGGAATATAATAATGAGAGAATTAGGAATGACATTAATCGGTTGTTTAGTAATAGCAACCTTCTTTACACTTAAAGTATACCCAAACTTAGAATACAGTGGATATAGTAGTAATACTTCATGCACTGGTCAGTGTTATGTTGACTATGTTGCATTGAACGGAACAAGTGTAGACATACTCAAAGCAAAACAAGCTCTTGCAAACTTAGATGAGTTCAGTGATATCAGAAGTCTATGGAGTGGTTGTGCCGCATGTCATGGTGCAGAAGGTCAAGGTATGGCAGTCTTCCCAAAACTTGCTGGTCAAAGTTCAGATTACATAGTTGACAGACTTAACACTTATAAGAATAGAGGTGAGGTCGGTGCAATGAGTTCCACGATGTGGTCTCAAGCAGGAATGTTAACTGATGCACAAATTAATATGATTGGTAAGTTTATAGAGGTAGAACTAAAGTGAAAGAAGAGAAAATCTTACAATACGTAAATCTCTCTCCTGATGTGTCCGTTTTAGATAAGATAGAAGAAGTTCACCCAATGAAACAGATTGCAGTGATGTCAGTCGTGCAAGTCCTCGTTTTCGGTTTTATGTTGTTGTCCTTTTGGACAATAAACCAGTTCATATGAAACACTATATAGTATATACAGTTTTAGGTTGGTGTATGTTTGAACTTGCCGTTGGTGATATCGATAGAATGAGTCGTGCAATCAATAATCCTGTAAAGAGTAGAGTTATAACTTACACTTAATCCCTTATTAGTATATTCCAACGCAGCAACATATTTATTTTATCATACTTTTCCCATTTGTCTAGTGGGTTTTGGTAAATAAATTAAAAAAATAAATACTTAAAACCCTCTTACAAAATAACGTATTTGGTGTATAATAGATACATGACTACTAAAAAAGACCCCAAAAAGGCAGAGCATTACGTAAACAATAAAGAGTTTACAGCTGCAGTCTCCGAGTTTAACATTGCATGTAAACTTGCAGAAGAGAAAGGTAAGTCTAAACCTCAAATGACAGAATACATTGGTGAATGTATCTATAAGATTGCGACTCGATTATCGACTCGTCCTAATTTTATCAACTACACATACAGAGATGAAATGATATGTGATGCAATTGAAAATTGTATTCAGTATATCGGAAATTTCAACCCCGAGAAATCAACTAACGCATTTGCATACATAACACAAATTTGTTATTATGCCTTCCTCAGAAGAATCCAAAAGGAGAAAAAACAAGTCTTCATTAAACAACAAGCAACAGACGCTGCTGGAATGATAACAAGTGCATTCGATACAATCGATGGAATACATGACCCAACCTTGACCAACACCAATGTGGAATGGATGCAAGAAAATATGAATAGGGTCGAATACGAACCACGTAAGTCAAGAACAAAAAAAGTAAAAAAATCAACTAACTTAGAAAAATTCACTGAATGAAAATAGCGTTGCTAAATGATACCCATTGTGGTGTCCGTGGTGACATGGAAGCCATGTCAGACTATCAAGGAAGATTTTATAATGAAGTCTTCTTTCCATACTTAGATGAAAATGATATAAATCATATCATTCACCTAGGTGATTACTTTGATAGAAGAAAGTATATAAACTTCTCCTCTATGAAAGCAAATATCAAACACTTCATTGACCCTATGAATGAGAGAGGTATTACTATGGATTTAATCCTAGGTAATCATGATACTTATTATAAGAATACAAATGAGGTGAATGCACCCGAACTTCTTTTATACAATCAACCAAATGTAAATGTTATTGTAGAACATGAAGTTAAAGAGTATGACGGATTTAACATTGCATTGTCTCCATGGATTAATCCCGAGAACTATGCAGATGCAGTTGACTTTTTAATGAGTGCAAATGCAAGTTGGTGTATGGGACACTTCGAATTTGAAGGTGCATTAATGATGCCAGGCATGACGTGTCAACACGGACTAGACCATTCTTATGTAAAAAGATTTGAAACAGTTTTGAGTGGTCATTTCCACCAAAAATCTGAATTTGCAAATATCAGATATCTTGGGTCTCAAATGCAATTTACATGGTCAGACTATGGAGATAACAAATACTTTCATATCTTTGATACTGATACACAAGAACTTACCCCAATTTTAAATCCAATTACTATGTTCGAAAAGTCATTCTATGATGACGAAAAAGAAACATTCGAAACAATTTCAAATCAAGACTATTCAAAATACACTGGAAAGTTTGTAAAAGTTATAGTAGTGAACAAAGAAAATCCATATTGGTTTGATACATTCTTAGATAAACTACATGCAAGTAATCCATTACATGTTGCAGTAGTGGACGACAACAAACACATGGATTTCTATGGTGACGATGATATAGAAGATATCGAAGACACTTTAACTATATTAAACAACTATATTGACGGGTTAGAAATACAAGGAAAGAAAAAACCACTTTCAGAACTCATGTCGTCACTATACAATGAGGCTTTAGACGAACATAACTATCTATGATAAATTTTAAGAAAGTAAGATATAAGAACTTACTATCCAGTGGAAATAAATTTACTGAAATACAATTAGACCAACACCAAACAACACTTATCTTAGGTGATAATGGTGCTGGTAAATCTACATTACTTGATGCATTATGTTTCGGTATGTATGGAAAGGGATTCAGAAACCTCAAAAAAGACCTTCTAATCAACTCTATCAATGGTGGAAACCTTTGGGTTGAGGTGGAGTTTTCTATTGGTAAAAAAGAATATAAGGTCATTAGGGGTGCAAAACCAAACAAATTCGAACTCTATGTTAATGACGTATTCGTCAATCAAGACGCAACAGTCAGAGACTATCAAGAACACTTAGAAAAGAACATACTCAAAATGAGTTATCGTTCCTTTACTCAAGTTGCAATCCTCGGGTCAGCAAACTTTACTCCTTTCATGCAATTAAAGGCAACTGAAAGACGTAAACTCGTGGAAGACCTTTTGGATATATCAATCTTTTCTACAATGGGTGATATCCTTAAGAAAAAGATTTCTAACCATACTGTTGAGGTTAGAGAGAATAATCATGAAATCGACTTACTTGAAGAAAGAATTAACGGACTGAATGAACAACTTAATGCACTTCGTGAAAATCGTGAATCGAAAATCCTAAAATATGAATCTACTGTTGATGAAACTCAAGAGAATATTAATAACCTTTTAGGAGACATAGATGAAAAGACGAAAAATGTGGTGGAGAAAACAACCAGTATCAGTGATAAAGATTCGAAAGAAACTAGACTCAAACAAGTTGTCGACATGGAAGCTGGACTTGAAAATGCTAGAAAGAAAGCACTTAAAGACATTGAGTTCTATGAAAACAATGACGATTGTCCAACATGCAAACAGGGATTAGACCATGAACATAAGAAGAAGCACATTGAGGAGAAACAGACTAAAATCTCAGAAATCAAGGAGGCGATTGCAACACTTGATGAACAAGTCGAAGACCTTAATACCCGAATCCAAGAAATCAACGGAATCCAAGACCAAATAACTAAAGTTCAAAAGGAAGTTGGTATTCTACAAACAGAAGTTGTATCCAATCAGAAGTTTGTCCAAAAGATTCAAAAAGAAATAGAAGAACTTAAAAAAGAAGGACAGGGTAATGGAGACGTTCAGAGTAGAATAGACGACAGTGAAGACAAACTAAACATTCTACATGCAAAGAAAGAGTCATTAGTTGACCAACAACACTACTATGAAATTGCACAAGTGTTATTACGTGACCAAGGTGTAAGACAGAAGATTATCAAACAGTATGTTCCAATCATGAATAAACTAATTAACAAGTATCTTGCACAATTAGAATTCTATGTTGGGTTTGAACTTAATGAAAAGTTTGAAGAAACAATCAAGTCAAGATTCAGAGACGTATTCAAATACGATAACTTCTCTCAAGGTGAGAAGATGAGAATTGACCTTGCACTATTATTCACATGGAGAAGTGTTGCAAGAATGAAGAACAGTGTTAACACTAACCTATTGATATTAGACGAAGTTTTTGATTCGTCATTGGACACACAAGGAACAGACGATTTCTTAAAACTATTAAACA
>Ga0206682_10002185_pt1 | contig 18188 bp, 16 predicted proteins | sample M240m12015metaG_FD_155444 | JGI IMG/M metagenome (GOLD analysis project Ga0206682, IMG submission 155444) | Ammonia-oxidizing marine archaeal communities from Monterey Bay, California, United States - M2 40m 12015 | ecosystem: Environmental > Aquatic > Marine > Intertidal zone | place: USA...
CCGCGTATCTCCAGCGGCATCGCACAATTGCCGATGGCGCAAGCGGTGGGATGTCTCTTGGCTCTGCACCTTATCTATACGATTTTCTATCCAAGCCACGTCGACCACCACGCCCCCATTTGGTTTGCGGGTGCTATGATGGGTTGGCTTTTGGGTCGTTATTGGATGCGGGGCGGTGACGTAAACCTGCCTGGCCCGCGCATCGTGCAGCTTTTGATAGCCAGCGGATTGACCGGTCTGAGCTTTGTCTGGATGGCCTTGATGACGCGAATTCCGCGCGCGCTCGAGCTTGGGGAGACCGGAATAGCGATGCCGATAAATTATGGTTTTGGCATTTTATTTGGGGTCGGCATTATTTATGTCTTGCCCAAACTCGTATCTAAAATCACCGGCTCGGCTTCGGCTTAAGCCTAGCGCCGTTATCTCAGCGATAGGAGACGAGGATGGATTTAGAAAAAATGGCGGCTTCTATTCGCCAACAATTTCCGATTTATGAAAATGCTGGATTGGAAATTTTGCAGGCCGATGAAGTGTTCAAAGCGCGCGTTATTTTGGGCGAGAAGACGCAAAACCATGTCCATATGATGCATGCCGCCTTCCTGTTTTTGGGCGGTGAATTTTTGGGCGGTCTGGTGCCGATGCGCCATCTCAAGCATCCGGAGAAATTCCAGCCTGTCGTGCGAGATTTGAAAATTGATTTTAAAGCCCCCGCGCTGACCTCGATTACGGCGCAAGCCCATTTCTCCCAAGCGCAAGCCGATGAGATGAACCAGCAGCTGGAAGAGACCGGTCGGTTTGATTTCACCTTGGTGGCCGAGCTTACGGATGAGGCTGGCACGCTGGTGGCGCAAACCACGGCCAATTATGCTTTGCGTAATTTTTCGGGCAAATAGAGCGCATAGATAACTTGCCAATCTGGCCTACCGCTTATAGCGTTTAAGCCATAGCGAAGGGGTAGGGAATGCAAAGACGACAAATTGTAAAAGCGCTGGGGCTCTCGGCTTTGGCTTCTTTTGTCTCGGGCGGTTCGGCACGAGCTAGCGCTCCCAAGGCCAAAAGCGGGTGGCAAAATTGGTCGAAATCTTTAGCGCCCTGTGAAGCTCAAGTCGAAACGCCGCAAACCACCGCCGCGTTAAGTCGGCTCATCCAAACTACAAAAGGGGCGGTGCGCCCGGTCGGTTCTGGCCATAGCTGGACGCCCTTGGTGCCGGCCGATGGCGACGGTAAAATTATTCGCCTCGATGCCTTTGGCGGCGTGCGCTCGGTAAATAAGCGCAAGAAAACCGCATGGCTGGGCGCGGGCGCGCGGCTGAAAGATTTATCGCCCGCCTTGGCCGAGGCGGGATTGGCGTTTCGCAATCTTGGCGATATTGATGTGCAAAGTCTGGCAGGTGCCACCTCGACCGCGACCCATGGGACGGGCAAAAACCTGCCCTGTTTGGCGGCGGAAATCAAAGGGCTGAAATTGGTGACGGGCACGGGCGAGGAGATGGAGATTAGCGCCGAATCCAACGCCGAACTTTTGGGCGCGGCGCAAGTGGCTTTGGGCAGTCTGGGCGTTTTGACCGAAATGGAAATGCAATTGGTGGCGCGCCATAAGCTGCATCGCCGCGTGCGCTTTATGCCCTATACGCAAGTTCTCGAGCAGGCCGAATCCCTGTGGCAGACGCATCGCAATTTTGAGTTTTTCTATATTCCTTTTTCTGCCACCGCCATGGTCATCACCCATGATGAAACCGACGCGCCCGACACGCCCCGCTTGTTGGCGGAAAGCGATGATGGCGTGATGCAGCTCAAAGCTTTGCGCGATTATTTGAGCTGGTTTCCGTTTTTGCGAAAACGCCTTCTCGGCGCCGCCATTGCCAATGCGCCCGAAGAAAACATCATTGGCGAAAGCTGGCAGCTTCTGGCCAGCGAGCGCAATGTGCCTTTCAACGAAATGGAATATCACTTGCCGCCCGAGGGGGCGTTAGAGGTTTTGGAAGAAGTGCGCGAGCTGATTGAACGCGAACGCGGCGATGTCTTTTTTCCTTTTGAGTGCCGCATGACGGCTGGCGATACCGCGTGGCTCTCGCCGTTTAACGCCGGCCCAAGAGTGTCGATAGCCGTGCATACCCATGCGCCCGATGCTTATGATTTTCTCTTCACCCAAATTGAGCCAATTTTCCAACGCGCGGGCGGGCGTCCGCATTGGGGCAAATTAAACTCGATGGATGGCCAGCAAGTGCGCGCCGCCTATCCAAAGTTCGAAGATTTCGCCAAGCTACAAAAACAGCTAGACCCGCAAGGGCGGTTTTTAAATCCTTATTTGCGCTCGCTATTGGAGCCATCTCGATGAGTGGCGCGGCTTCTTTATCCCAAGCTTATTTTGCGGGCCTGCAAGCGGCTCTGGCCAAAGCGGGTATTTGCGAGCCGGTTTTGCTCATCGATAAAACGCGGCTCAATCAGAACATCGACACCTTGAAAGGGTTTTTGCCGCGCGGCATGGCCTATCGCATTGTCGCCAAATCATTGCCCAGCGAGCAGCTGCTGGTGCATGTCGCCAAACGTGCGCGCACGGATCGGTTGATGAGTTTCAATGCGGCCATGGTGGCGCAGCTTTTGGCGCGTCTGCCAGATTATGATCAATTGCTCGGCAAGCCCGTGCCGGTGGCGGCTCTGGCGCAAATGCTTGGGGGGCTAAAGCCGAGCCAGAAAAAAGCCCTGTCGAACGTGCAATGGCTGGTCGATACGCCCGAGCGTGCGAGCCAATATGGCGCGCTGGCGCGGGCGCAAAAATTGCCTTTGCGGATTAACTTAGAAATAGATGTCGGCCTGCATCGCGGCGGCATGGCACCGGGCGAGGGGCTGCAAGCGGCACTCGATGAAATCGTTAACACCCCCGAGCTTTCGCTGTCGGGCCTGATGGGCTATGAGCCGCATCTGGCGAAATTGCCAAAACTGGCAGGCTGGCCCGCGCGCGCCAAAACAGCGACACAGAAAATCTACGCGCAAGCCTTGGCGCAAAGCACCGCCACGCTCGGCGCGCGCCACGTCAAAACCATGGTGCGCAATATGGCGGGCAGCCCGACCTTTCGGCTTTATAAAGACACGCAATTGGCCAATGAATTGGCGGCGGGCTCGACTTTGGTCAAGCCGAGCGATTTTGATACGCCCCTGTTAAAACCTTTCGTGCCAGCCGCCTTTATCGCGACACCAGCGCTAAAAGTAGAAAACGGCGTGCGCGTTCCAGGCGGCGAACAGGCAGGCGATTTGCTGCAAGCGATAAGCCCTGGCACCAGCGTGTTCACTCATGGCGGCTATTGGATGGCCAGCGCGGTCTATCCGAAAGGCTTGGCCCCCAGCCCATTGATGGGGCGCTCGAGCAATCAAGAATTGCTGGTTGGCCCCGCCGCTTTGGCGCGCGGAAAATTGGCCGTAGATGAGTTTGTGTTCTTGCGTCCTCACCAAAGCGAAGCTGTGTTTTTGCAGTTTCCGAAATTGGCAATTTTTGAGAAAGGTCGCATTGTCGACATATGGGAACCGCTTCCCGTTTCGGCTTAAGGCGCCCGAGAGATAGGAGACGACGATGAAAATTTATCCCCCTCTGATGGTATTGGCGGGCATTTTAGGGCAATTGGCTTTGGCCTATCTGGCGCCGGTGCGCCCCATTATGTCACCGCTTTGGCAATATGCAGGCATCGCGCTAATGGCGCTTGGGCTCGCCACGATTTTATATATGGCCGCCAGTTTTCGAAAACATGAGACGACGATTATTCCCGATGGCCAGCCGTCGCAATTAATGGACACGGGGCTTTTTGCTTATTCGCGAAACCCGATTTATCTGGCGATGGCGATATTGCTCACGGGCAGCGCTTTGGCGAGCGGGCATGTGGGGGCTTTGGCGATCGTGCCGATTTTTGTCATCGGCGTGCAACTGGTTTGGATACATAAAGAAGAAGAAAACCTAGAGGCTGAATTCGGCCAGATTTATCGCAATTATAAAGCCAAAACCCGCCGTTGGCTGTAAAGCTCTAGCGGCTGGCCAAAAGCAGGATGCCGCCGAGGAAGAACAAGACAGCGGCTAGGCTGACCGCGAGAAATTGCAGCTTATTGCTGGCGCCCCCCGATGGCGCCATAGCGGGAGCAGGCTCTGGAATAGGCTCAATTTCCAACTCTATTTCTGGCTCTATTTCTGGTTCTGGTTCCGGCTCTGGTTCTGGTTCCGGCTCTATTTCTGGCTCTGGCTCCGGCTCTATTTCTGGCTCTGGCTCCGGCTCTATTTCTGGCTCTGGCTCCGGCTCTATTTCTGGCTCTCGCTCTACTTCTATTTCAAGCTCTATTTCCGGTTCCGGTTGATCTTCAGGTTCAACGGTCTCTGGCGCTTCTGGTTCCGAGGCGACTTCTAGTTGCACCTCTTGGGCAACTTCGGTTTCTGGTTTCGCGCGTTCGGGCGCGCTGAGCCAGACGGGGAGGCTGCCGATTTCTTGTTCGGGTTTTTCTTCCGCTTCGGGGGTCGCAGTCTCGAGCGGTTTGGCGGTCGGCTCGAATTTCGTGGCGCATCGGGTGCAGCTAATGCGCACATATTCGGTTTCTTTGAGGGTTTCGGCCAAAACATCGCTCGGCACCAAGCCGCGCTGCCCGCATGACGGGCATTGAAAATGCGTATTGCTCTCGTCTTTAAATAGAAACACTCACGAAGCCTATTCTGCTGAGCTTGCAGTCTACAATGCTGCGGGCGCCTTGTTCAATGTCTAACCTCGGGCTTTGCGCGAAAGTCGCGCCAGCTGATGGGACCAGCTGGCTTTCCCTTTGGGACCAGCTGGCTTTCCCTTTGGGAAATGACGGGAAAAGGACTATATATTTTCTATGAGTAAAAATTACATCGCCATTTTCACTTTTTTGGTTTTGCTGTCTTTCGGGTCAAGCGCGCAAGCTGCTGGCACCCAAAGCCGCGCCCATGATTTCAACCTGCCGTCTATCGATGGCGGCGATATGTCTTTGGCGCAGTTTAAGGGCAAGACAATTTTATTGGTCAACACCGCCTCCTATTGTGGCTTCACCAAACAATATGACGGCCTGCAAAGCCTGTGGGAAGAAAAGCGCGATGACGGGCTAGTGGTTTTGGGCGTGCCAAGCAATGACTTTGGCGAGCAAGAACCAGGCAGCGAAGGCCAAATCAAAGAGTTTTGCCAAGTGAACTTTAATATTGATTTCCCCATGTCCGGAAAACTCGTGGTCAAGGGAGAGGGCGCGCATCCGCTTTATAAATGGCTGAAGGCCGAAACGGGCGGTAGCCCAAAGTGGAATTTTTATAAATTCCTCATCGACGGCGAAGGTCGTCCGGTGACGTATTTTTCATCTATGACCAAACCCGGCTCGAAAAAAATGCGCAAGGCGATTGACGCCAGTCTCAAAAACTAACCCTTCCCATTCGGATGGAAAGCGAATTTTTTAGCTTTATTCCAATATTTGAAAAACCGACGCAAGCCCTCGGGGTTGGGCATTTCGACAAATGCGTCTTCCGCCACTCGCGTCACCTCAAGCGGGAGGGCGCCCATAATATCGTTCAACCGTGGATTGGGCGTGGTGGCCGTGAGCAAGCGGCTGGCTTGGCTCGTTTCGGCCAGCGCCTTTAGCGTCTCTATTGTGTCGCCCGCATAAACATCTACCGGCAACTCAAGCAGCGTTTCATATAGAAAAACCCGACGTTTGAGGCCATATCCCATCGCCGCCATATAGGCATCGTCCCAAATAAATACCGATTGTGTGGGCGCGGAAGACGCCGAGAACAACGGATGGCTGGCGCGCAACGCCTCTTCGTGTAGCCAAATCAAATCGCTCATGAGCTGACCCCATAGGGAAATAATCGCGCCGCCAATTGATCATACGACCCCGCCAAGGCCTGATTATCTGCCTCTTCGCAAGGCGCTTGCGGATGGGCGAATTTTTGCAAGCTTTCGAGATTGAAAAAATACGGCTTATTCGAAAATGTGCTGGCCACCCATTGAAAGCTCAAATTATTGGAAGCCGGATCGCCGTCCAGCAAATGCGCCAAGAAAAAGCGCGCCCCCGCCTGCCATTTCACCCGCCGCCAGTGGACGATATAGGCGGCCAAATACATCCGCGCATGATTGTGCAAATAGCCGGTGGTTTGCAATGTGGTGATGAAATAATTTATCGCCGCGCAATCGGTTTGCGCGGTTTGAATATCGTCAGGCAGCGTGTCGCTATAATCGTCGGGCGCAAAGCCGGTTTTATAGTCTTCCACATCGTGCCAAATCCAATCGGGATTTTGCTGATAGACCCTTTGCCAAAAATCTCGCCACGCGAGTTCTTGGATGAATTTTTCGATCGGCTTTATCGCCTCGCCTTGCGGCACTGCCTTTAGCGCAAGATTGCGCACTTCATTGAGCGAAACAATGCCATGGCGAATATAGGGCGAGAGATAACTAACCGCACCGCCGAGATAATTGCGCGAGTGGCCATAAGCAATCGGGTCTATTTTCGCGAGCCGTTTTTCGCCCGCTTGGCGCCCGCCCACGGTATCTGAAACCTGCACATCCTCGGGCGAGAGGGAGGGGGATAGTGCGCACACATGAGCCAGGAGGGCGTATCTATCGGCGAAGTCTTTTGGCTGAATTTCCATGAGTAAGACATATGTCGCTACGCCAGAAAAGCCAATCGAGACGCCCAGCGCATTTGGCTTTGCGCGGATAAAATAATTCCATGGCGGGGAAAATCTGCTATGCCATTTTCATGTTTCAATCGATTGGTGTCATTTTTCCGGTAATTGCCGTCATCCTCGTGGGCTATGGCGCGGCGCGGCGCGGCTTTTTTTCGGCTGAAAATGTCGACACGTTTAATAAATTTGTCTTCGCGCTGGCGGCGCCTGCCCTGTTGTTTCGCAATGTGGCGCTGACCGAATTTCCCACCGTCATTCCTTGGGGGCTTTGGGGCTCTTATTATGGCGCCATGTTGGCGACTATGGCTATTTCCATGGCGGTGGCGCGATTGGCTTTGTCCAAACAGACGCCTTCCGAGCGGGTTATCTTCGGCTTTGGCTCCAGCTTTTCTAATACGGTGATGTTGGGCATTCCGATTATTTTAACCGCCTTTGGCCCGGCTGCGGGCTTGCCGTTGTTTTTGGTTTTGGCCTTTCATGGGCTGCTGATTTTCACCGTGGCGCTCATCGGGCTTGAGGTGACCACCAACCCAAGTTTGAGCTTGCGGGGCTTCTTGCCAAAATTGGCGCGCGCCATGTCGGGACAGCAAGTTATTTTGGGGCTTTTGGGCGGCGTGATTTGGAATTTTACCGGCTTGGGTCTGGCGCCGCCGATAGACCGATTTTTAGATTTGCTGGGCAGCGCCGCCATCCCCGTGGCTTTGGTTGCGGTTGGCGGAAAGCTTGCGCATATCGCTTGGCGCGACAGCCTTGGCTCGGCCGTGTTTATCTCGGTTTTCAAATTGGGCGTGCATCCTTTGTTGGTATTTTGCGCGGCGCATTATGTTTTTGCTCTCGAGCCGCTTTTTACCGCCACAATTACGTTGCTGGCAGCCATGCCAACGGGCGTCTTCACGGCGGTATTTGCGACGCAATATAAAACCGCAGAAGCCGACGCCTCCAGCACCATCGTGGTGTCGACTTTACTGGGCGCCATCACCATCGCCTTTTGGCTGACAGGATTTACCGATTTATTGGTTGGTTAAAACCGCAAAATATAATTTGCGTTTAAATTGGCAATGTCGCGCGCCTGGCCGAACCCTACAATATTGGAAGTGGTTTTCTTGCGGGTATAACTGGCCGTGAAAAACACATTCGCCAGCTTTGGCGATAAAGCAGACCCCAAGACTAAATAGCTGAGGCTGACCGAGCTAGTATCATCCTCTCGCTTGGTGCCATCGCCGATGGTTTGGCTTTGCGGATTGTAGGATTGCGAATAGACATTGTCGTATTGGCTTTGCGAATAGGCTCCGCTCAGGGTTACAAATTGGCCCAGCTTTACGCCCTTACGCAGGCTCAGGTTTACGCCCGCCAGCTTCTTGTCCAAATCTGTGTTCTTTACACTATCCAAATCTTGGCCAAATAGACCGGCATTTAACAAATAAGAACCCGCAAAGGCCATCTCATAACCCACAGAGCCAGAGAGGGTTTTTGTGTCATTGCTGTCTTTCGTGCCTTCAAATGAGAGGCGCGTTTGCCCCAAACTTGCGGTCAGACGACGTTGCGGTGAAACTTGATAATGGCCACCGAGACTGGTTGCGAGAATGTCATAATTGCCCAAACGGTCAACAAAATCATTCTCAATCTGAACCGCCGAGGCGCGCGGCGTGAGGGTTAGATTGCCGCGCTTATAGGTAAGGCCTAGGCCCAAAGCCGTCATTCGATTATCGAGATACTTAGTATCGCTCTCGCCGTTCGAGCTATAGCTGGCGGAGACAAAGGCCTCGCGCCATGTCTCGCTGCCCAAATCATAGGTGGTGGTTAGGGCTGCGGTTTGCGATATCGCGCTATCTTTGGTCTGGCTGGTAATGTCGGGCTCGGCACCAAACCCCTCCTGATAATAGCCCTGCTCGGGATTGCCTTGTTGCAAAATAGTATTGTCGCCAGGCCAGCCGGTCGCATTATCGTCTTGCAAAAAGCCGATGGCGAGATTGAGTTGGGTGTTTACTTTTTTGGCACGTTGGGAAATCCGCTCGCGAAGACTTGCCACGCGTTTGTTGATATTTTCTGGCAAAGGCAAAGCGGCCAAAGCTTCAAGCTCGCCTTTGGCCTGCAAGTCGGCCCCCAAAGCGGCCAGTACTTCGGCTCGGAAGAAGCGCGCACTTAAATTGGTCGGCTCAGCCACCAAGACACGCTCCACGGCCGCCAGTGCCGCTTTGGCATCACCTGTTGCTAAGCGTTCGCGCGCGAACTGCTGGTTGAGGGCTGGATTATCGGGGTCGGCCAGAATTTCGGCATAAGTGATATCGGCATAGGCTGGCGAAGCCAAACTGACGGCCGCCAGGGCGATGGGGAAGAGATTACGATACATTATACTACTCCGACACAGTCCGTTTCATGGCAAAAATGGTTCCCTCGGCTTTGTTCAAAACTACCGAAGGGTTTTGATAATCGCCCTGAAAAAGTTCGATGCTGACGCCCCCTTCGCCAAAGCTCGCCGTCGTCTCGCCGCCATCTTTTCGGTCGACATTGGAGAGGAAACTGCTGACGCGAACATCCAACTGATAATTTGAGTTCTGGTCGGTATTATCAGTAATCACGGTTTGGCTTGCTGCATCCAAAGTGGCAATGTTCGACAATCGGTTTTCTAGCGTGCCGTTGGCGTCACTGCCCGGGGCGTAATAGAGCGCCCTTCCAGCCCCATTGTCGTCACCGCCAACTTCAGCATAAGAGTTGGGGCTTTGCATCACACTTGGGTCACCGGGGTTCGCGGGCACGGACGAAGAGAAGCTGGTTGAGAATACCACACTTGCATTGCCTCGTGCGGTGGCGAAGCTAACGGTCTGCGAGGCCTCCGTGAACGCTCCGGCGAGTGTATTTCCAGCACCATCTCCGAGCGAGAAGTTACCGGTAATATTGCTGGAGACATCTTGATTGGCGAAATCCCAAACCTGAGTGAGCCCAAAAGTGCCCGCATTTACATCGTTTTGGTCGGTAATTTGGGCGCCCGAGCCTTCAAACTTAATGCTGCCATTCAGTCCAAAGTCGGCCAAACCGGCAAGGGTTGTGGGGCCTAAATATTCAAAATCGCCAGCCAAAAGATTGCCGATATCTTCGCCCAAGTTAATGCCTTGAAAAAATTCTTGAGTTTCTTCTTCGCTTAAATCAAGATCGCCAAACAAAGTGTCAGCCACTTTTTCCAACAAATCCGAATCATTCGTTACACCGCCATCTGACCCTGTAGAAGCCAGGATGGCCTGGCTCAAGGTGGCATTAGAGGCAAATGTGTCCAATTGACCGTCGCCATTGCTATCGGTTCCGCGCTGCGCTGTCAGCTCTGCTGGGGCTACGCCCAAGCCTTCGGCCAGCTCTTGCGTGGCATCCTCCGAGAGAGCGCGCTCTAGGTTTTGAATTTGCGCCGGAGATGCCAATTGGGGCGGCGCGGGGGGCACGGCATCGGCCATAATTTGAGTGACAAAACCGGGTCGCGTTATATCAACAGCACCACCTGCATTGGCAACATTAATGGCGCCGGCGGGCAGCCCCAGCGCATTATTGGGGGCGGGGCCAAGCAAAATAACCGAAGCGGAGCCATCGGCCTCAACATCGCCAGCAACCGATGTGCCGCGCACGCCGATGGTGGCGCTGGGCAGACGCACCGTCATGGCACGCTTATCGCTTTTTGCAATTTGGCCAGAAACGAAGCGAAAGGCGCCTTGTTGGATGCTTGTGGAAAGCTTGTTTTGGCTTGCCTCGTTGGGGTCATAGACGAATTCATCAATCCGCATCATCGAATTGGCACCCAGCGTAAACACGGTCTCATCAAAAAGCATGACTTGCAGACGGCCTCTGGCGCCGACTTTTATGTCATCGCCGAGGAAAACCTCTTGCCCCGAGGACATTTGCCCAATGGATACACCAGTTTTTAGAGAAGCTGTGCGCACCACATCGCCGCGTAAGGCAGCGGTCACACCAATTTGAGGTGCCGCCGAGGCCTGTAAGGGCAGAAAGCCAAAAGCCACAATGAGTAGGCTTTTTGGGGCATAATTTACGAGCTCAATGAGGGATTTACTAACAAACATGGGAAACTCCTCCGCAATTGGAAACACATATAGGACACGCAAAGCTAGCTTGTCACCCCATAAAATGCTAACAAATCGCCAGTGTTGTTGGGGGGTTTTATGTTTTCTGTAATTTCTGATCGGCGTGGTCTGGCCGCTCTTGTTCTCATGGCTCACGTGGGGGCTCTGACTTTTGGGCTCTCTTTACCAGCCAGCGCACAAACCTTGCTGCGCGGCCCCGGGGCTGCGGCTTTAGACCCGATGTTTCGCGAGGTCTTAAAGCAGCCTAATGAAGTTGAATTGAACTTGGCTTTCGCGCGTCGCGCCATTGAGTTGGAAGACTTCGAGGCGGCCGTGGCAACCCTGGAACGCTTGCTGATTGGCCGCAGTGGCCTCCCGCTCATTCGGTTAGAGCTAGGCATGTTATACTTGCGCCTTGAGGCACCCGAATTGGCAGAAGCTTATTTGCTACAAGTTTTAGAAGCCACCGACATTGATAAAACAGCGCGCGAACGGGCCGAGATATTATTGGGCCAAACTCGCAAAGCCAATGCCAAGGGCAGTTTTGCTATGTCGGTCAGCGTTGGCGCGAAACACGCATCCAATGCCGTGACGCGCCCGACTTTGTCCAATATCATCGCCTATAATGACTTGAAAGAAAGTATTAATCCACCGCTCGAGGGCGTGGAAGAGGTGAGCGTCGAAGAAGCCGATGGGCCCGATTCAGATATGGCCAGTTCCGGCTCTATTTCTGTCTCCTATAGTCGCGAGTTAGACGGGTTAACCGAGCGCCGTTTCAATGCCAGTCTCAACCAATACTCCAGCCGACAAAATGGCGATGAATTGGATACGCTGGATATTAATGTCACCAGTTTGCGCATGGGGCTTACCTTGCCTTTGGTGCGCCGCGCCAAATCGCCACTGACTTTATCGCCGTATATTTCCGCCAATTCGGTAGACACCAGCACCGTCGATGCCTATGCCGTAACGGGCGCTATTGGCATGTCGGTGAATGGTTATTCGGGAGCGCGCAATCCGGTCGCGCTGTCTTTTGAGCTGGCTGATAAAACCCATGAAATGGAAACCGATGCCGTGAAAGATGGCGGGCGCTATAATATTGGCCTCACCCTTGGCCATATTCACAATAATGGCGGCTATACGTCTGTGGCGCTTAAGGTCGACCAGATCGATGCAGAGGCGGAATATGAATCCTCCGTTGGCGCAGCCTTAAATGTATCTTACAGCCAAACTTGGCGCGGCACCCAATTGGGCGCTGGCCTCGGCTGGAGAGAGAGCGAAGAAGGCGATGTGCGCACAGCCAATGCCGCGCTAGACCTTATTCGCCATGACAAAGACCTGACGGCCAGCCTTTCGGCACAGCGCAGCTTTTACGGCATATCCGTCGATTTGGCCGCCAATTATGTCGACCGAGACAGCACTATCCCAAGTTCGAGATACGACGACCTGACCGGGTCGCTGACGTTTTCTAGGAGTTTCCAATGATAGATTTCACACGTGGTTTCAACCTGACCTCGCGCGTGGCGCGCGCCGCGCTCATCAGCAGCACCGCTTTATCGCTTAGCTTTACGCCTGCGCTGGCGGTGACCAAAGTGGGTGTGGCCTCGGCAGTGATACCCCAGGCCAGCATTGGCGACACAATGGAAGATTTAAAAATCGTTGCCGTGGGCGATGCCATCGACCAAGACGTTATCGTTCAAACGGGCCCGCGTGGCCGCACGCAAGTTTTATTCGTCGATGGCTCGAGCATGAATATTGGCCCATCGTCGCGGTTGGTGATTGATAGTTTTGTTTTCGACCCAGAGCAATTGGACGGAAAAATCGGCGCCCGGATCGAAAAAGGATCCATGCGGTTTATCGGCGGGGTTCTCTCCAAACGCGCTGGCCAAGTCAGCTTTAATGCCGGCGAGGCGACGGTCGGCATTCGGGGCGGCATTGCCAAAGTGTCGGTCGACACAACGGGGCGTATGCAGGCGCAATTGGTGCATGGCAATTTGAGCGTGACCACGCCCGAAGGCATTTTTGAAACCGCACGTGTCGGCACACTCATCGAGCGCAGCCAGACCGGCAGTGTAGCGAGCCGCACGGTCAGCGCGGCAGAAGAAAAACAAGGCATTGATGCCGAGGCCGAGGAAAGTTTTGTAGAACTAGAAGCCGCACCAAGCGGGGCGGGCGAGGCGCAAACCGAAGCGGCACCAACTAGCCCCGCGCAAACCTCGCAAAGGGAGGCGCCCAATGGCACTCTCGAAACTGGCGATGTGCTGGTCGATAATCCATTGGAAACCGGTCTTGTGGAGCTGGGCGCGGATGGCAAGCTGAAAGCCAGTTCGGAGCTTGTCGAGCTGGATCCAGAGGCGGCGCAGCTGATTGATAGCGGGGCGATTGCGATTAACGAGGAAGGCAATATTGTGCCAACCGCGCAGATGATCGAACTCGATGACACTGTTAAAGACATGGTTAACGAAGGCCTTTTGAGCGTCGATGAAAATGGCTTTTTGGTACCGACCGAACGCTTTGAGCAAAACAATCTTTATGATGATGTGGCTTATGAAGACAGCGAACAAAACTTCATCAGCGAGGTGACTTTGTCGGAATTCTCTTATGCGGAGCCTGAAGAAATTAGTGCCGAGACGCTGTATAAAAATAATGTAAGTGCGACCCAGGCGGTGTTATCGAGTGACGCTAATTCGGCCAAATTGTTTGAATTGGGCCAATTGGAAGTCGATGAGTTCGGCCTTTTGAAACCCAGTGACAGCTTTGACCCCTTGGTGGTGGCGCGCACGAAAAACACCAATTTGCGCGAAGTGGGAACGCAGCGCAGTTATATTACCGATAGTGCCTCGGATAAAATGTTGCTGACCATGGGCAGCTTTGACACCAAAGTGACCACGCGAGTGGTCGGGGTCGATTTGGCCAAAAACTTCTATTCCGAAAATGTCACCAAAGTGGTGAGCGCGGATATTGTTCGCGAAGATGCCTTGAGTGCGATTGACCGTTTGGCCGAGGCCAATGGTATCGGTCTGCCAGAGGATCTCAAGCAACGCAGCCTCAAAGACCTCGTGTCTTTGGGGGGGGCTTTGTCGACCAGCGATGCTTTGCAAGCCCGCTACGGTAAAAATGATGAAGCCAACCGAGCCCAAAACGTCTCGATTGATACCAAGGACGGCAATGTTTTATTGCGCACGCAAAGCGACGATGGCAAATCAGCCGAGTTAAAGGCCGAAGATGTGTTTCAAATATTCGTGTCGACAAAGCGCGGGGCAATCGAGAGCCAGAGCCAAGCCGGCACAGAACTTGGCTTGCTCAGCTTCTTGGATTTTGAAGAGGCAGCGCCGCTAAGGGAGGTTCTCGAAACCAGCCAAAAAGAAGAGACCGCGCAAACGCCGGACGACTTCACCGCTTTTGCGACCCGCGAAACCTACACAAATCAACTGATTGCCGCTCTGGAAGAGAAATTCGAAACGCAATTTGACTCGCAAACAGGTTTCGAAGACTCCGAGTTCGACAACGCCAGCTTCGATGAAAAAACCCAGTTCACGCCAACCTATAGAGAAGAAACCAGCTTTGAAGATTTGAAAGATGTCGGCGAAGACAGCTTTAAAGATACTTTCAGCGAAGAGTTCTTTGAAGACTTCTACCAAGAAACAGAAAGCCCTGATGACTATAAATACGTCAATGTTCCAGAAGTCGAAGTGCCGGAAATTGACGAGGATATCTTCAAGATAGACCTTAAGGACTTGCTTGAGGAAAGCCTGAAGCAAAGCCGCGAGCGAGCCGAGGAGGTTGTCGATGCAACCGAGACGCTCATCGATCGCTTGAGTGCTGTTTTGAGAGCGGAAAATAAAAATTTCGAAAATGCCTTACATGCCGTCTATGCGGCTAATTTGACGGCGGTCGAAGATAAGGATGGCGATTATATACCTGGCGTCAGCACGCACTCGATATCGAGATTGCAGCAGGAGACGCGTATTGTTTTATGCCAATGCGACCAGATTTCGACAGGCCTTTGGACGACCGAATCCTTTACCGATGAGGCGACGAAAAGCCTGACCTATCAACACCAAGGCCATTGGGCGATTGGTCAGGCCTTGAGTGCCGATACCATTCAGTCTCTGGTTGGCGTTTCGGTGAGCTTTTCGGGCCATGCCTATGGCACGGTAACCACCTCTGATGGCCGGAGCCCTGGATTTGGCGAGGTTGCAGTGACCATGGATTTAGCCAACCCAGAGGATGGCAACACTTGGGAGCTGAGAAATTTCACCGCCAATAATCTACGGGGCAGTGTCAGCGCCAGCGTCGGCCTGTCGGTTTCCGAAGTGACGTCGAAATCCACCTCGATAACATACGCAGGCGCCGATAGCGGCACACAGGTCAACGGCGCGCTTTACGGCTCAGGGCAGAACCTGCAAACCGCAGGCACATTTAAGTTGGATACCGATAGCTATGTCATTCAGGGCAGCTATGCGGGGCAAGAAACTGAGGGCAGTTATGCGGGGCGAGAAACTGCCGCCAGTCAGCCCTAAGATATCTCGCTTGGCGATGTTTCGTCGGGCAAGCAAGCCAAATAAAAGGGCGCTCCTTTTGAGGAGCGCCCTTTGTTCTTAAGGGGGTAAGTGTTTGGTTTGAAGCCCCCTTTATATTATTCGCCTTTCCAAACAGGCGCGCGTTTTTCGGCAAATGCGGTGGCGCCTTCGCGGGCATCTTTCGAGGCGAACACGGGATCCATAATCACTTGCTGGCGTTTCCAAATTTCATCATGTGGCCAGGTTTTATATTCCTGCATGATTTTTTTCGAAGCCGCGGTCGCCAGAGGGCCATTGCCGGCAATGCGCGCGGCCAATTCTTTGGCACCGTCGAGGGCTTTACCTTCGGGAGTGATGGAATTGATGAGGCCGACTTCATACATGCGCTCGGCCGTATAATGGTCGCCCGTCATGACCATTTCCATGGCGATGCGCTGGGGGATTTGTTGGGGCAGACGGAACACGCCGCCAGCACCCGCTACCAGCGAGCGCTTCACTTCGGGTAGACCGAATTTCGATTTCTCGGAAGCGACAACCAAATCGCAAGCCAAAACCAGTTCAAAACCACCGGCGAGCGCATAGCCCTCGGTGGCGGCAATCAGCGGCTTGGCTGGCGAATAATGCGAAATGCCGCCAAAGCCACGACCCGGAACCGACGGGGTTTCGCCGGCGAGGAAGCCTTTCAAATCCATGCCCGAGCAGAAGGTGCCGCCATTGCCGGTCAAAATGGCAACGCGGATGTCGGCATTGCCTTCAAATTCGTCTATGGCTGCCGAGATGCCTTCGGCCATAGATTTATTCATGGCGTTTTTGGCTTGCGGGCGGTTCATGGTGATGGTCATCACGCCTTCGGCGATATCGACCAGTACTTCTTGTGTGTCGCTCATTTTGAGACTCCTCTTGATAAAATATGACAGCATTGAACATGGCGCGCTGGCTCGTGTCAATTGCCAGCTAAGCGAGAAAAGTTTTGCCGCCGCCGCCTTGCCGCCAAATGGGATATCGACTATCTTTTGCCTCGTTCAAGGGAGTTACTATGAAACCGGAAGTTATTGCTATTTTATGCATATTTGTTGCTTTTTCTATTTTCGAAATGGCGCGTGTGGGTCTGTTCCGCAAAACCGATGCGGTGAAAGGCGATGGCTTTGTGGAGCTGGTCTCGACGCTGGCGCTGTTGATTTTCACCCAGCCGTTCATTCTTGCGTCGGTGCAATATTTAGGCACAACCTATTTGCCACAATATGAAAATGCGCTGGTGCATTGGGCGATACCCGCACAGATTGCTATGTTTTTGGTGTTCGAAGACATGTTGCAATATTGGTGGCATCGCCTGTCGCATAGCGTGCCGTTCTTATACAAGCTGCACCGCCCGCACCATAACTCGGGCTATATGAGCGTGCGCCTCGTCTATCGCAATTCCATTCTTTACTACCTCATCATGCCGTCCATCTGGGGCGCCGCCGTGATGGTCTATCTCGGCTTTGGATGGGTCTACGCGTTTTATATTGTCGCGAAATTAACCATCATCACGGGCGCGCATTGCGATGTTCAGTGGGATGCGCCCTTGTATAAAATTAAAGCTCTCTCGCCGCTCATGTGGGCGATCGAGCGGACTATCTCGACCCCGTCGACCCATTCCATGCATCACGGACGACATAAAGACGATGGCATTACCCATTATAAAGGCAACTATGGAAACCTGCTGTTTTTCTGGGATGTCTTGTTTGGCACGGCCAAAATTAGCCGCCAGCGGCCGCCGAGCTATGGCGTTGAAGATCTGCCAGATACCAGCGTCGGCGAACAATTGTTCTGGCCTCTTATCCGCACGAAAAATTCATAAGGAGATTACCCATGACTGATAAATATGAAGCCGCGCCGCCGACCGATTTTGCGAGTTTTTTCCCGTATTATTTGCGCGAACACGCCCATCCCGCGTGCCGAGCCTTGCATTATATCGGCACCAGTTTGGTCATCGCGATTGCTGTGGCCGCCATTTATACTGGCGAGGCGAGCTATCTTTGGTTCATGCCTTTGGTGGGCTATTTCTTTGCTTGGGTTGGGCATTTCTTTATCGAGAAAAACCGCCCCGCAACTTTTACCTATCCGCTCTGGTCTTTGGCAGGCGATTTCAAAATGTACTTTTTGTTTATCACCGGACGCCTCGGCCCGCAGCTGAAGCAATTGGGTATTAAAGCCTAATTGATTAAAAATTAGGCTTTTTATAGAAAATACAATAAATGCCTAAATTATAGTCAAATAAAGTCTAATGAAAAGGAGCCCTCGTGGCTCCTTTTTTAGTTTGGCCCAGAAACCTGCGCTTTTTCTACTTTGGCATGAAAATTGCATATAGAGGGCAGCACTCATGCTAAAGGAGAATTTAAAATGCTTATTATTTCAAAAAAATCCCTCGCAACGGCCCTTTTGGCCAGCACTATGCTCACGGGCGCCGCTTCTGCCGCTGAAATTAGCGCCAATGTCGGCGCCACCACAGATTACATCTGGCGCGGCAATACCCAAGCTTCCGGTGACGTCAGCTTTTCGGGTGGTCTCGATGTTGATTTTGGCAATGGCTTTGCCGCAGGCACGTGGATTGGTTCGCTGGGCGGCAATCGCGACGAAAACGATGATAGCGCCAATTATGAAGCTGACCTATATGCCAGCTACTCGACAGAAGTTAGCGGCATTGGCCTAGAGCTTGGCTATATTTCCTACATGTACCCGGGCGCTGCCGATAGCACGCTTGATTTTGCCGACGTCTATGTCTCGGCCGCATTCGGTTCAGCCTCGGTATCTTATTATGTTCTGGCCAGTGCCGAAGATACAGATGTCGATGCCGACGAAGGCACTTATGTCTCGGTCGATTATGAGTTGGCGCTCAATGAAGAGCTAACTTTGGCGCTGCACTACGGCCTAGAAGATTTTGAAAATTCCGACAGCGACGAA
>Ga0206682_10002188_pt1 | contig 18176 bp, 14 predicted proteins | sample M240m12015metaG_FD_155444 | JGI IMG/M metagenome (GOLD analysis project Ga0206682, IMG submission 155444) | Ammonia-oxidizing marine archaeal communities from Monterey Bay, California, United States - M2 40m 12015 | ecosystem: Environmental > Aquatic > Marine > Intertidal zone | place: USA...
TGCTCCAATTCTCATGGAGCACCCTCCCGCCAATGGGTATAGCTGTTCCCTAACTGACTGCTTTAACAATATTGAGACTGCATGCGACTTAACTTCCAGTGAGGTTGAAACCGAGTGGGAGGGTGGATTACCTACCTACGAGGAATACACCAAGGATATGTCACTAAAGAAGAAACTGGAAATGTACTATGATGCAGACATTGATTCTCCTGCTACCTCCTACAAGTGGACATGCAAGGATATTGCTGAGATTGTTGACAATGCTGATTGGCTTCCTGATTTCGAGAAAAAGTTTAAGGAGTACCTAGAGGAAAGGGAGTACATTAAGGATACTACTCATGGCGAACTCGTAAATAAGCTAATGGAGATTCGTAAAGATTGGAAGATACCAAACTTTGAAGAATGGGAACCTTTCACAACTGATAAGAAAAACATTGATGAGTGGAGAGCACACATGAATGAAACCTTATTCAATGATTACGATATAGATTATCTTAAGGAAGTAATCGAGCAAGAGGAGAACGAATATAAGGATACATCCATTGATGAGCAGACCGACACTTACATACCACACAGAGAGGGAGATGAATGAAGATTAGAGAAGAGTACGAATTCGATTTCAATAAACCTGTAGAAGTATACAGAAACTTACACAGGCATTGCTATTCAGTTCGCCAAGGTGGACTAGTAAAAGCATATGCTGATGACATTGTACTCAGGGAATGTAGCTTTCATGTAAATAAGAAAGGTAGAGACCGAGTCAGGAAGTACAAGCGTAAGGAAGTACACGCATGGGTAAAAGGTTGGGTAGTGGTTGACTATGATGAAATAGAATATCCACGCAAGGTAACCTACAATCCATACCACCAGGATGAGTTCATCACACTAGAGAGAACAGGTGCATTCTCTGCCCTTATGGGGCCAATCAAATTCGCAGACATGGCAATACTTAACAAGGAAGGAATATATATATGACATTACCCACATGGCACAGACTAATGGAGTCAGTAAGCTTTATAGAAAATCTCGGATATGAGTTTTCTATTACAGAAAGTAGAGTAAAAATTAATCACAATACAGATAAATCAAATGCAAATATCTTAGACACTCAATGGGATACCACAAAGCAAGAGGCGGTGTTTCTTGCACTACAGGAATTTGAGAAAATAGAGGGTATATTACTATGAATAAAAGCGAAAATCTTTTTATTCTGTTTGATGAGGTGAACGCATGAAAGAATACTATACAGGTATAGATGACCCTAAGCGTGCTCACCTACTTAATGAACATAAGAATATTGAGTTGGGCTTCATGCTCTCTACCAATCGCATAAAGAGTAGGAAGAAAGAGATACGCAACAAGGGCAAGTGGATGCTTGATTCAGGTGCATTCACTCAGATTCTACAGCATGGCAAGTTTGTTATTTCTGAAGATAAATATGTGGAAATCATCAAGCGACATGAAGATAAAAACCTAGTATGTGCAGTCACTCAGGACTATATGTGCGAGCCGTTTATCTTAGAGAAGACTGGTAAAACTGTTCGCGAACATATCAGGATGACTGTTCAGAGATACTTTAATATCCTAAGAAAGATGCGTAAGGCAGGGTGCAAGACAATGCTACTTCCTGTACTGCAAGGCATAGATGCTCAGGACTACATTGAATGCTTGGACTTGTATGAAGAAGGATGGAGCAAGTTGCAAAACATGTACGGGATGTTGTACAGGTTTGGTGGCGAAGTTTTCACCAGACCACATCGCATAGGATTTGGTTCCATGTGTAAGCGTAACGGAAATCCAGGTGAGGTTGAGGCTATTATCGATCAGATGGAACATCGACTATCTAACTTTCATATCCATCTGTTTGGGTTTAAAACTACCGGACTGAACTTCAAGTGGGAGATTGCATCAAGAATACATTCTGCTGACTCTTTTGCGTATAGCATGAGGGATAGAAAGTATTATGCACATGAGGCACCTGAGATAAATGTAAGGACAAATGACTTACGAGCTAAACTTGCTATCGAGCATGGTAGAAAGATGGCAAAACTTGTAGAGAAAACACAAATAACACTAAACTTAAACCTAGATTACGGAATTGTGACCTAATAAATTAGATATGAAATGGGGATTATATACCAAAAAAGGCGATGAGTTAATACTCTGCTTTACTTGCATGGCAAGTTCACTATCGGAGGCAAAAGAAAAGCTATCTGAAATGTCAGAAGTAGCACTAGAAGTAAGAGATTTTATAACTATCAAACAAATTAAATAATTATGGCTAAACCAAAACCAAATGTATACATAACATCAACGGGTTCACTACGAATATCCCTTGAGGATGTCACTGACTATTCACTCCGTTGGAAGTTGCAACGAGCACATGGAGCAACTGCCATGTCACTCACAACTACCCGATCCGATCGAGACTTACTTACCAAGATGCTTGATGATTATGCATCCGGCAATCCTCACTACATTATATCTGACGGGGCTGCTGAAGCTATATCTGAGGCCGTTGACACCCTTGGTGATATTCCTCCCCCTATCCTACCACTCACTCCATATGAGAAGTTGGGTGCGATTGATGATATTCAAAATCTTATAGCTAGTAGTAATACTGGAACTAAAGGAGACAAGAAAACAATCCATCTGACCAAAGGTACTAGTTATAGAATCACCGAGCGTCCACAAAAGTACGAGCAGTCATTTACTAGAAACAAAATGCACTACTCTGCTAGAACAGGTCAGACTTACACTAAGCTACATAAGTGTCAGCTTGAGGGCAAGGATACGGTATTTTATGTGCAGGATGATAATGGCACCTACTGGTCATTTCGTGACCATGCGGTAGGCACACTTGATATTCCTGACAGGGATGTGTGGAAGTATTTCGATGAGCCGGAAATAGCAACCATCAAGGAGACTCGACCCGATGACTATGACCGTAACTCTGAGTTGCTTGATTGGATGGAAGAAATCGGTGGCTTTAAGTATTTCCCTGGTCAGCGTGAGTACCTTACTCGGTTCTCCATACTTGACTCAGGTGGTTGCTGTATTGAGACAGGTGGTGGCAAGACATTAGCCGCCTTTACTTTGTACTACCTCAAGCAAGCCAAGCGTGCGTGCTTTATTGTCCCGAAGGGTACAAGTGTTGGCGAGGATGGCAAGAAGCAGAAGTTTGATAATGCACCGCAATGGTTCAAGGAAGCACAGAAGTTTGCACCTGACACTCCCGTCCACAAGCTATTCTCCAAGGAGGACTACTACAACTTACTAGATGAGAATGGTAAGTTACCCACAGGTATATTCATTACCTACCCATCTGCCATGTTCAACAATGACAAGGCGTTTGAGAATATACCAAAGACCAAGAAGTGGAAGGGTATCGATGGCGAGGAGTTGTTCTGCAATAAGTACAATATCCCCTTCAAGCCTGAGTATGGCATTAGGTATACCACTGGCATTGGTGATGAGATAAACGGCTTTCATTGCGTTGCTACTCCCTCCCTTTCCACTCTGTGCAAGAGTCAGTTCGATATGGTTATGCTCGATGAGGCACACCTTATATGTAATCCAAATACCAACACCACTCAGGGCATACTAAGAATGCAACCGAGGTACAGGTATGCAATGACTGCCACTCCTATTACTAATATGTGCTACAATGTGTTTCCTATCATTGGGTGGTTGGCAGTAGATGACTGGCGTCTTGAGCGTAGGCGTAACAATAGATGGCACTTTGGCTTAGAAGAACTAAGTAGGTTCAAGACTGCACATGTATCCAAAGAGCGTGACCTTACTGCCGAGGCAGATGCACACAAAGCTGGCGACAATGCACCATCACCTAAGGATAGTCCTGCAATATCTCAGTCACCAAAATTACTTTACTTACTCCGCAAGACAATTGCTTACATGTCCAAGCAGGACATCAACCCCGACCTTGTTAAGTGCGACCTCAATGTCGTCAAGGTTCCCATGGGTAAACAGCAACACGAGCTATATGCCCACTACCTACAGCGTGTAAATATCCCCATCGAGAACCCACTCGCTAAGGCTATGACCCAACAGACATACCTTCGGGGTGTGTGCTCTGACCCTGCTACCATTTCATACAATGATGTACCTGGTAAGATTGTTGCATCTAACTATAATCCTAAGACTGTATCCATACTAAACTTAATCTGTGATAACATTCAGAAGGGTGAGCAAGTTGTGTTTGTTTCTGCCCGAAACGGTCAGATTGACGAGATTAGGTCAAGACTAGAGGAGGCAGACATTAAGTGCTCCATGATTCGTGGTGATGTCAAAGACCAATCAGGTCAGGCTGCTATGTTTAAGGCTGGCATGACTCAGGTTATGCTACTCAATATCTATTGTGCTGAGGCACATAGCTTTGAGAATTGTTCTCAGCTTATCATCGGTGCCCTTGAGTGGAGTTATGGTAAGTATGCTCAAGCTTGCGGTAGAATATATAGACTCAATAGCCCCAAGGACTGCACCATCAATGTAGTCCTGCATGAAAACACCATCGAGGAATTACTATTTGAGAAAGTAGCAAGCAAGGAAGATGGTGCAACAGTTTGCCTCAAGGGTGAGCATGTTAACTCAGACCACAAGATTGTGGATCCGGGTGAAATCCTTGCCGAACACTTTCAGAATTTTACCTCCAAAGGTCAGCACGATGTGATGGACGAGGAGGAATGCGAGAAACAATGGCCAGAGTTACTGGCTAAACTAAAAGGAGATACAGTACTATGCTAGATACGGATGTTAAGGGTAGTATCATCAAGCTAAGGCAATACTTTGAGTATGTCGCAAGCGAGGATACTGCGTATGATAAAACCTATGACCCAGGCAAGGGTAAGTTACATAACCACTGTGGTTGTGTTGCGTATGTAATACAAAAAATGTTTGGAGGCGAACTTATGGGAGCCAAGAATCATATATGGAATCGTGTTGAAGATATTGAATACGATGCAACCAAGGATGATTTAATACCATCCTACAATGGGCATAAGTTGCCCGAAAGAAAAACAATCAACCCAAGATTCAAGACATTTGATGAAAGGGTAACCAACCAAATGGAGGAAAAAATATGAGCCAAGAAGAAAAAGCAAATACAGTTGAGCAACATTGGGAGAAACTTGATAAAGACTCCATGGAAATGTCGTGGGGGGATGGAAACCACTACCTAATTATCAATGATGACCCTGGTCTTATTGAGGTCATGAACGAGAAAAAACTCATACATACTATAGCGGAAAGCATAGCGTACACAGCACGAGACCAAGGCGGGTGGGACTTGCGAAAGGGAGCAGGAGAAAACGACACCGAAAAGGAAAATACTACTGACCTAAGAGAAATTATGGACTGGTTGAATAGCGAGCATCCAGGTGGTCGAAGAGAGCCGTCTCCATTTTTTATATCCGACCACAACGCACACTATAACTGGATAAGAAGAATAACAAGCGATGAGTAAACTAAACCCTGAAAAATATTGGACTGACAGTGCTACTAAGGCATTAGTCGGTAGAAAGATAGTAAAGGTTCAATACATGACTAAAGATAGCGCAAAGGAATCAGATTGGTTTCAAAGACCACTATTCCTGATACTAGATGATGGTTCTTTCCTGTTCCCTCAATCAGATGATGAGGGGAATGATGGAGGAGCATTAGGTCATGTAGCACCTGACGAAAAACTAAACGAGGATGGATATTACCATCAACCTATATACCCAGTACTAAGAGCACATTAATTATGAAAATAGTAAAACAACACAAAAACAGGAGCGTCCATTCAGAAGCGTTTGGAATATTCTCAGGCAAGACATTGGCTGATATTAAAGTAGGTATCAACGAAACCGGATGCACTCACGGAGGTACTAATGACATGATTGACTATATTAAGGTAGGCGACACAAGTCACGGAGCGTTCCTTTGGTTTGATGATATACAGGAAGCTGAAATACTTGGTAGGAAACTTATTGAGTACGCTGAGGAAGCTGAGTCCAGACTATGGAAGGCAAATGAAAAAGCTCGTTACGGTGACTGCGAAGATGCTGATGCTGAAGCTAGAGCACAGGAAGAAAGGGCTCGGAGGGAATGAACGAATGCTTACAAGTAGATGATAAGATATTTAATGATAAATATTCTTTTGTTATATGTCCGAGAAGTAAAAAGTTATACAAAGAACCTAATTGGATTCGGACTTTCAACCCTAAGCATATACATAGTTACTACTCCGCTGACACTATTGCTGAAAAAGGTACTGCTAGAATATGGAAATATAATAATAAGTGCTATATAGTTACATCTTGGTATAACGCACCTAAGTGCGTTGAGGTAGTTCCATTTTGCTCATCTATGCCAAATCGAAAGTACGGAGAGGAATTAACTGACTGCATTATGGATTATTATAATTCTAAAAATTTTTACACTGGCATGAAAATAAAATCAGGTAAGAATTTTTATATATGCAATGGAAAGAACTATCTAATCAAAAGCAGTAGTCAGCAATTAGAATTGACTGACCTAACATATTAGTACACAAAGTATCACATGAAGTTAGTAAAGAACACTAAGGGTTATTCCGTACGCTATAAAACTGAGTTTGGTGTCCGAACCACCAAGCTCAATTCCACCACCGAGAGGGATGCAAAGAAGGAAGTTAAAGATTCCAAGATTGCAGAACTTGAAGCTGCGGCTAATGCAGGGGCATTAACTATGGATGTAATTGCAAAGATGATGTCAGGTCGCAACTTGACATGTCAGGATGCCCTTGAGGAATGGAATGAATGGAGAGAGTCCGAGGGGAAGTCAGGTAATACCATAAACGGACAAACAGATTTTATTAATTTATTCTGCAAGAAGCATTACGGAATGAATAAACCCGTTAACGGAATTAACCATAAAATGATATCTAAGTGGGTGAATAGCACCAAGGAAAAGGTAGGGGTATCTACTCGCAATGCATGGTTATCCGCCATGTCTGCGTTCCTATCATTCTGCTCAACTCGCCAATACATTCCCAAGAATCCTGCAAGCATTGTATCTGTCAACATGAGCAAGCTCAGTCACGAGCAAAAAGAAAAGAAGACAGTAGTTCCCTTCACTAAGAAAGAGTACGACAAGATAATGAAAGGTGCAGTTGATTGCTTTCGGGATGACGCAAAGGGTGAGTTCTGGAGAGCAGCATCTACCTTAGCTTTTTGGCTAGGTCTTAGACTTGGTGACATTATAAATTTTGAATGGAAATCAATTAAGGGTAACAATGTAATTGTATGGACAGAAAAGAAAGACAGGCGAGTTGAGCTTCCATTTAATCATGAATTGACCGGAGGTGATGCGATTGCGAAAGTATTCGCCTCAGTTCCAATTGATGATGAAAAATATATGTTCCCGAAAGAACTAAGGGATAAAATAAATAATCCCAAGAAGAGACATTACTTCAGTCAGCAGTTTAAAGAATTGATGAATCGTTTAGAGATTGAAGGTAAATCCTTCCATAGCTTCCGTCATGCCTTTGCTACTAGGCATAAAAATCTACCCATTGAAAGCGTAGCTAAAATGCTAGGTCATAAAAGTACAGACACCACTAAGGGCTATACTCACTAAAGGTAAGACTTTGTGAATGCGTGATGCCTATAGTTGACCACTATCTCATCTCCTTCTTTTATTTCCTTCTCCGCAATTAGCTTAGAGTTTTCACTCTCTTTAAGGAAATAAAATTTAGCATTATTATCTTTTGCATGGTTGGTGTACCTCCCTGCGTAGGTTCTGGTTCCATCTAGAGTTCCATAACCTATTTCATCCCCCGGCATGAAGTTCTTGGTAGCAAATACCCCAACACCCTGAATACTTGATTTATCAACCTTATAATTGGTAGTTACCTCAGGCTTTACCACTCCCGCTTTTTTTATAAAATCATCAGATTCTATTATCTTCCTGACCTCTTTATCAGTGAGTCCAAACTCGTCAAGCAGTAGGGAGAAGTCATCTTGCTTCATGAATATAACCTGTACCAACCTTGAACTTTCCCCCTCTCCGTAATTCTCATAAATATTCCTTGAGTGTGGTATTTCGGAATCAAAGCTAATCATCCTGTTATATTCTGCGTGAAATACACACATGGGGTTCTCTCCCTTGTATAGGGTTGTTCCGTCCCCTTTAGGGAATGTTTTATTCAAGTATAGGAGTATTGTCTTATCCCCCATCATTTCATCCGTATGAATAAAGTTTGGCTCAGTCTGATTCAATGGCGACTGCCTTACGAAATTATAAGCTACTTTGTAACCAGGGAATACTTGCTCTGCGAATGCCTGTAGCTCGTCATTCCTTCTTAGTTGAATACCCTTGAATACATTATCACCATCAGGGACATCAGTAAATTCACCCTTTAGGATTTCAGATACATACCGATCGGGGTCATTAATGACTCCATCAAAAGAGATTGATATCATTTTCTCTTAGGCTGAATACTTCTATTTTTCTTCTTGCTCACGCACTTAACGGGTCCACTTAATTTACCCTTCCTCTTACCTTTGACATGGTGTGCTTCTTGTCCTTTAGGGCATTTAGCTTTTTTTGCATCCTTGTTTCGCTTTGCTCGCCTAGCTTTCTGCTCTTTTGTTCCGTGATACTTATATTCTGAGTTTGGTGCTCCTTTTTTATATATTCTTTTTTTTCTCATTACTTTGCCCTTAATGCTTCTAGGATTGGCGTGCAGACTGCCTCCCCATTCTTGGTAGTTTTATTTGCACTAAATCTTAGCCACATAGCACCTGTTGGTTTTGGTGGCCCTCCTCGCTCGATGTGCCACCCGCTATATCCATCAACATACTCCTCTTTGTAGGATGGGACTTTTAAGTGCAGTTGCTCATCATGATAAACCTTACCGTGCGGGGTGAGCCGTATTCTAGGTATTGGAAATTGCCACTCATTGTGCGTATGTCCAGTTGCTACGATGTGTGCATCAGGCAGATAAACAGATTGCCTGTTAGTTTGGATTACCCCTTTAGTTACGGGAGCATCTCCTCCGTACCCGTGATGATACCATAGGTTCTTTGTTAGAACCTGACTGAATGCGATTATCTGAAATTTTATCCATCCACTAAATCCACCTACCCTAATATTTGTCTTATGCCTATCGTTCAATGTAGCCACCAACCTCTCGGTAAGATTAGTCTCATGCCTCTTGGATATAGCAGTTTCATGATTGCCTGGTGCCATGACAGCAAACAGATCCGCATAAGGTCCGTAAAAATCAGCGGCAGTGCTTACAAGTTTATCAAGATAATCGCCAGATTTATGTTCTGCTTTTAAGTCTGACTTATTTGACCTTGGGTCATACTTTCCTTGCATAGCACAAAACAAGTCACCACCATCTATAATAATAGCATTTCTTTTTCTCGCTAAATCAAGATGCCTCTTCTCCATTTTATTGTCAGACTTAGGATTGTCGTGGTGTCTATCAAAGCTAAGTAGAACCCAAAAGGAATCTTTCTCTTGCGTGCTTTTTAGCTGATGCTTTACAAAGTGAACGTTCCTACTCTTCTCTATTACTTGAGTAGTTCCGGGAGGTATTTGTTTTACTGGCATATTAAAATGAAAGTGATTGTTTGATTAATTGTTCGTAGTCGATTGGCGCAAAGTTTTGACTTGGTATGTCTAGATTTAAGTCTTCCAGTTCCTTTAAAATATCTTCATATTTCTCATGCATCATTTGTGCTCTTTCGAGCGACCTAGAGTGTTCAGGGGTAAATACATTCAGTATCTTCCCCCACTCATCATCATCAAGGGTGTACCTAGATATACCGCTCCTTAATGTCCGCCTTTTATAGCTTTGAAGTACTTTCGCCTCAGGGTCTTCATCACCTCTTTCGATTGACGCCTCAATAGCACGACTGTACGCATCTTCGAAAAGTTTATTATCATCTGCATACGCAGCTTGTTCCATCTTCCTAATATGGACTGAAAATGGCGTCACCTTTCCACCACCTGGACCAGCTGGCCTTCTTTCGATATCGAGAGTTGATAAAGCAGCGCGTACTTTATTCCTGTTCCCAATCATGTCAGACACCCTTCTCTCGATAACATCAAATCCTAGAAGGTTTGATGCAGCTTGAGTAGTCTGCATAAATGAGTTTCCACCCATTGAGTAAAGTAGTGGTCTTACTACAAGATTGTAATCAAATGAGCGACTATGATGGGCGTTGGTGAGTGCGTCTCTGATATTCAGAATGGTTGCCATGCCAAGAATCCTTGTGTCTAAGGAGAACCCACGCTGAGTAGTGTATGGGTCAACATTAGAAACAATTGATGCGAAGAAATCCCCTGCAATGCCACCAATATTACCCGCTCTTGCCAATCTCTCCGTCATTGCCAAAGCATTGCTTTTTGCATCCCCCTCTGCCATGAACGGGCCAAATATCGGAATCATTGATGCCTTAGATATTGGCCTTAATGAAGATGCCTTGCCTAGAATCTCTTCATCGTACTCATCCATACCGAAGGTAAATGCCATACCAACAGGTGCAAGCCAGAGTGCCATTACGCTTAATGCTCGTATTGATGCTTGTAGTTCTATTTCAGATGTCTGCTCATTCCTGAAGGATTTGTTCACTTGATTTACCTTAGAGAATGACCAAGACAAAAGAGGTGCGGCATACTTTGGCCAACTCTCAGTGTACCAAAATGCAGACCTAGATGTGAACCCACCCTCCATAGCAACATCATGAAGTGCAATTGTACTAATTGCTATCGCTTGGTCTTTAGTGAGTGCAAGGGTTTTACCCTTAGCTTTTCGCTCAATATACTGATGCGCCAAGTCACTTATCGTACCTAAACCTCTTTGCTCAATCGAATTATTTACATAATTGAACATAGACTCACTTCCAAGTATTGCCTCACCAGTGAATGACTTCTTCTCTAAGCCTAAATTCTCAGCAGTAACCTGAAAGGTTTGAGGTAATGGTTGACCTGTTCTTTGTCCGGTCTGCTCAATGAAGTCAGCAGCTTGCTTAACAAGCATATCTACTGCATTTACCGCACCAACTCCAAGTGAGTGATTGGCGAGGTTGCCCAAGTATGTAAACGGATTGAGGAACATTGTGCGCAATGCAAATGGTGCATACTTTTGGTCCTTCTTTACAGGGGTGTATTGAAGTGAGTCTTTCAATTGCCGTAATCCATCAAGCTTAAATATTTCCAACTTACTTGCTTTCTTACTAGCTCCCCCGCCAAGGTTTAACTTGTAATCACTAAATCCAACTTCATGCTCAGAGCTTTTAAAGTAAACATCATTAAGCCATTGAGCGTAATCACTTGTTACTTGTAATTGTAGTCCAGTTTTCTCAATCATCGGACCGAATATATTTCCAAATACATTCGCTAAAGAACTAGATAATGCCTTTCTTGAGAATTTATTAAATCCTTTATAGACCAAAGGTTGGTCAGCAAGAGAAAGTAAATTAGTAAGTCCACTCTTAGGCTGATTAAGAATAAGGAAAGCGTTAGTGCCAAGAAGTTCGAGCAGTAACTTATGGTCTTTAAATGGACCTACATCTCCTTCTAGGTGTGCCTGTAGGTGCTTGTTTGCTTTATGGAAGTTAGCTAATTGACGAGTTGCGGCTTCAAGGTTTTTTAACTTTTCATTACCTGTCTCACCAGGGATATCCTGCATTCCTTCGACCAACTGTGCGGCTCTCTGCCTTAATCCTCTTTTTATTTTAAATGGTGCACTATTTGGGGGAGTCATACCTAGTATGTCAGCAACATTAATAAGCCTTGCTCTCTTATCTTTGAGCTCTCCCTCAAGTTGAGTCCTTAATGATGTCAGTCGATCCGCATTACGCCCATAAACACTGTTACCAATAATCTGCGCAATGTGTATTTGAGTATCAACCTCCGTATAGGTTTCGTATTGTAAGAACTCAACAGGAATAATTGTCTCCATAGACCGACTATCCATTAATCGGTGCGCTAAAGCGTAAGCCTTATTATCATTTGCACCTCCTACATCACTCACCATTTCAAATAACCTTTGGTATCTCTTATTAAAGGCTTTTATGACACCATACTTAAATCCTATGTAGTCACTAGTATCCGTTTTATGTGGAACGGATTCATATAGTGTATCAATGAATGACAAGAATCTTTTATTCCCCTCCCCCTCTGATTTCTCCCATGCACTTACTACATAATTGCGAGGAATCTTACCGCCATCCGGAAGAGTTAGTAGTCCGCGAACCGATGTATCGAGCAAGTAAGGTTTTATGAATTTATCCAAAACATATTCATCTACGCCAATTTCCAGGTAGGCATCCATGGCGCGAACTTTTGCTTCTTCAGTTACATTCTTATCCTTAATCGCCTCTACAACATCAGACCAAGATTCTTCATCTGCCCATCCTTTACCTGAAAGCTCATTAACTATTCCGAGTACATATTCAGATCTAATTTTTCTTCCTGAGGTTTGATAACCTCTTCTTATTGGGTCACGCTCAAGGTCTTGCATTTCATAATCTTCATCTGTGCTAAACTTGCTTGAAACTTTCACCCCCTCCTCTGTTACCTTATTCCCGAGAGTTTTTGATATCCCCATCATGAAGCTTGATACAACTCGACTTTGCTCAAGCAATTCCCTGAGTGCCTGTCTGGCATTATCCGTCATAGCTTCTTTGTCAGGAACTAGTGATAATGCTTTTTCATATGTTCCGGAATCAAAACTCGCCTTATCATTTAATTGGGGTTGGTCTTCATTCCACTTTAAGACTTTATCGTAAATCTGATCCAAGAATAATCTTTCATTCTTGTACCCCCACGCTTGACTTGCGTTAAGCAACTTCCTGTTCCATCTTCTGCCATGAGCTTTTGCCTGTGATACATATGTCCTGTATGCTATATCAAACTTTAGCTCCATCTGTGAGATTTCCTTACCTAGTCTTCCCGTCTCTCCAAACATTTCTTGAGCCGACTTTAACCACCATCCATTAAGCTTGCCTTGTGCCTCTCTGTGTTGAGGTTGGAGGGTAAGTGCATCCGCAGCTATTGTTGCATTCCTGATATACTCAAAGTCGGAGGTTGCCTGTATTTTTTCGTTTATCGGATCTGCTAAGTAATCTCTATTATTCTGCCTCGCCTCCACGAATTCCTTCATATCTTCAGGTAGCATCTTATTACTAAGCCTCACCTTTATTGAGCTAAGTTGATATTCCCCTTCGACTTTTTTCATCACGGGGAATGTCATTCCATCAACTATATTTGTTACCGGAGAGTGATGGAGGTATGTCTGTAGCCTACTAGAGTTGACCTTGAGGTGTTTGTTTATTGAGCGATATACTTGATTAGATTTCTCAATATCCTTAACGAGTTCTAGTTTTTCTAAATATGATATTCTTTTATTTATGAAGGACTCAAGAATCTGCCTTTCCTGTTTTGCGCCTGTAAGGAGTGACTTCTCGGGATTCTTACCCTTGATTACTTTAAGTTGATCTATTGTTGATTTACTTAGGTCTTCTAACTTTTTAAGAGTAGTCCTCTTTCCCTGGTAGTTGTCACTTGAGGATAGTCTCGCTTGGTGGACGCTATCCTTATTTCTATTAATTGCAGACGATATTATTATATACTCATTGTCTGATAATTTACCATCCACCTTTATTATATTATAAATATCCTTAGGTGTTAGTGCTTGAATGTCATCCACTTTACTGACCTTGAATATTAGGTCAGATAAGTATTGGGAAGAATACGAACCTTTTCGCTTTTTAAGAGCTTCAATAAAATCTTCACTGAGTGTTTTCGATTCTGTTATTTCAGAAAATGCCTGTATGAGAGATGAGTTACCTGTGTCAATATCATCAATAACCGTATCAGCAGTCTCTTGTCTTGCCGTTTGGACTTCGTGCTTAATTTGCTTTGACAAGTTATCCCCGTGATTGGACCGATCAAATATAACAGAAGGGTCAACGATTAAGTCTTTCTCCAGGTTGGTAATCTCAGACACCAGACTCTTATCTTGCTTTGGGTCTAATTGATCAAGGTTAGATGATAATGCCTCTCTTGACTGCTTTAGGAAGGATTCGACTTTTCTTAGTGCAATAGTCCTTGAGTGCTGGGCCATCCCTTCATTTGGCTTAATTGACTCAATCGTCGTATCCGCCATTGCCTCATTGTAGTTCTTTACGAGTTGCTTGACTTGCTTAATTGGTGACCTACTACCCTTGAAGAATTTCTTAATTACATCTTCCACACTAAGTGTCGGTTCATTAAAAATACGCCTAATATCCTCCATTGATTCTGATATGGAAGCAAGTAATTCATTTGTCGCCGCAGCTTGCATTTTTGCTCCTGCTATTTCATTTGCATCTCTATCTAAAGTTTGGTTCTCGTTCGGGTTCCTATCACCTTCGAGGGAGTCTTCCATTGCCTGCCCCCTACCGTAGTAATTCTTAATACCCTTATCTCTGGCCTCCTGCTTGAATCTTTCCCTTTTCCCATTGGGTGTAGCGTCAAATATTGCATGGAGACTATCTATTTCGTTTAACGCATCCATGTAGGAAGCACTTGTATTCTCGCTTATTAGATTTGCTAGTTGCCTATCCATCTGCCTGTCGTTACCACCCCAATTGATATCACGAGCAGCTAATCTTGTTAGGTCACGAAGTGGTAGTTTTGTTACAATCTCAGGCTTATCAAATGGCCCTTCCTCACTAAGTGGAGTTTCCAAAATCTTGGGGTCTTTCCCTAAACTATCTGGGGAATATATATCAAAAGGTTTTAGGTCTTCCTGACTTATAGGAAATGATAAAGACTTATTTGGCTTAGTCTTAGTTCCCAGTAGGGAATCCATGTACTTAGTTATCCCTGACTTTAGAGATGGGGACATATCAAAATTACTAAATAGTGACTCAGTATCTTCCGTCAGGATTACATCTATTGCTTCAAATGGTGTATCAAAGCCAAGATAGTCATCTCTCTGTAATGCCCTTAATAGGTTACGCATTCTTGGATTAAGTTTCTTGAGTGAATCCTTCACGTACCCTAATTCATCCGGAGTTAATCCATCAAAGTCGCCAGTGATAACCGCAGTTACATATGAAGTATCATCCATATCTTCAAACGCTTCAAGATATTCTTCTGCTACATCCTTTTTGTAATTCTGTAATACCTCTACTGAGATTCTAGAATTATCTATCGAATCATTCATTAAGAAGTCGTAAGTTTTTCTATCCGCTATATTCGGTGGAATACTGACACCTGGAAGTAATGCTTGGTTTTGTGCCTCTAGTTGACGAGAGAGTTCAAGGATGGAACCAAGAGCCGAACCTTCTGTGTTAATTCCAAATGTATTTAGTAGCTTAACATAGGCTGCATATAGAGCATCCATAAGGGTGGATATTAAGTTTTTCCCGTTCTTATCTATCCTTGTCTTTATTCCCTCGTTTGTAATTTTTGTTTCAGATAGAAACTTTGCAAAGTCTTTTCTTGTCCACGCGTAATTCAATGTCTCAGACACTGCTACTTGGTCATTGGAGAATAAAAATGTAAACTTGTTTGCACCCTTTGTTTTCTTAATCTCAGATATGACATCTTTTATTAAGTCATATGTTTCTTGTATCTCACTTCTTTGACCTAGCCTTGCCTTGTTCTCATGAGCACGAAGTTGTGTTTCCATTGTTCCATGCCATACCTCATGCATGAGTACTGACATTAAGACATTTGTTGTTTTGTCTTCGACAAAATTAAAAGGCAGTTCTTCCGCAATAAAATCATTTTTCCCTGCATGGAATTTTCTATTAATAAATACTGAATCATCCACTCGGTTTCCTCGAGTTATACTATTTGGTGTAGATAAAATATTATCCACCGGAATTACGCTTAGTGGTGCATCCCTGTCAGCGAGTGCTTTTTCCACTACCTCTAGGTATTTATATAGAAACTCATTTGACTTTTCACTTATTCCGTAATTCTCCACATACCTCTTCATCTTTTCCAACACCACGGGTGCAAAGATGTTATCACCAATTATATTATCGATTGCTCTTTTGTTTCGAGCCTGTTGGTCTTCGGAAAGAATTACATTCTGCTCAAAATTTGTCCTTCTCTTTAAAGATTGAGTGACATTGTGATTATCTGCATTATCCGCGATTGAGTACGATGTGGAGTCACCAAGGTACAGGTCGGACATATTTTGAATTACGGGCATTCCTGGAGCACTTATTCCATTTGTAGGTTCCTCTGCATTAACCGCATCTTTCTCCACCTTTGTTTGCGGTATTCCATAAACAGATGCGTTTAACTTTTTAGCATTTATAACTCTATTAAAAATAGCATAAGGTTTGTACCTTTTACCCAACTGCTTGATTGCATCTTTTGCAAACCCCTCAATTAAGCTTTTAACATCATCCAATTGGACTGACATACTTGTTCTAGTTGTATCAAATACATCAGCGTCGTTAATCAGATCAATCGCATTTGCTATATCAGATACCTTTGTGGACTCTCCAATTGCGTTTAGTATTTGTGAGCCAAGTCCATCATTCCCAATAGCAATTTTTGAAATTGCTTTAGTGAAATCCGATAAATAGTCGAATGCTTTATCTGGGTCTTGGGTTCTAGCTAAATTAAATGCGTGTAGTGTTGCTTCAGCTGCACTTGGGTACCTACTGCTATCAGATTCCTTATACACCTGTTGCAGTACATTGATACTGTTTTCTTTAATCCCTCCCTTTACTCCCTCATTGCTAAATTTCTCGGCTAAGGCAATCCATGCTTGCGAATCACTTGCTTTAGTAAATACAGTCTCGCTTGATTTTTCGGTATCTGAAAGCGGCTTTTGGTATCCCATCCACTGTAAGAATTGGTAGACCACACCAGGTTCGCCAACCCCACCCCATTGATAGTTTCCTCCGTTTCTTTCAGAAAATAGTAAATTATATACAATTGCCTCTGGCTTTTTCAATTCACCAGGTTTAGTCGACTCCGAATCTTTATGAGCATTAAGGTTTAATGTATCAGTAATAACCTGTATGCTATCTGTTCCCTGTAAGTTTTCATTAGAGTACTCAACAAGTATATTTATTTGCTCTGGGGTAATCCATAAAAGTGAAGTGCTGTCTCTGCCGAATTTCTTAATATCAACAAGTTTTGCACCTATAAAGTTGTCAGCATGCCATACTTGATCAGAGAATCGCTCAGGAGCGGTACTTGCTTCAAGCCCAAGTACATTGAACACGGACTCCATTTCTCCGTCTTTGCCTTTTGCTTCTCTTACTCCATCTACCTGACGCTCGGTATCATTGTTAATTTGATATCTATCAAATGTTGCCTTGTATAAAAGTGTTGCAAATTTATTTACATTTTCATCCGTGATATGTTCATAGTTGTTCTTTAATGCCAACTTAGCGTTTTTTGTTGGCCTCGGGATGTAAGCTTTCTTATCCCTGTCCTGTATTTTTGCATCCCTATTAATTGCATCCGCTATGGACTTTCTATCCTCCATAGGAAGTTTCTGCACTGCATCTCCTATTTTTATCTCACTTGCTGGGTCTGCGGTAGGATATCCAAAAAGAGACATCGATAGTTCGATACTAAATGGAAAGTCTGCATCCTTTGTATTCTCGTCCTCTATCCAATCATCTAGGGTAATTCCATCAATCTCATTTCCATCGTCATCCTTTCGTGGCATTGAGACGAATTGCGTATACCCCGGTCCGCTTATCGCATCATCATATCGCTTTTTTGCTTCTTTAATTTGAGAATCTATAGTTTCCTCCGCTTCCTCAATCTTACTAAATATATCACCTTCTTCAGATAATATATCTTCATCTATTTCCTTTATAAACTCCTCAACTTGTCCTTCATATTCCGAATAATCTGCCTCTTCACTCTCATTATTTTGCGCAGCTAGCAATTCTTTATATGCCTGATCCAATCCTGCCCTAATTGACATTAACTCTTGAACCCTGAGAGCTTCGTTAGGAGCTGTTTCCTTTATGGTTTTAAATTCAAAATATGCCTCTGCCTCCCCAACTACATCCCGCTTTTTATCTTTGTATGCCTGTATGACCTCGTTTTGATATTCTTCACTGTTTGCCTTTTCTTCTATGTCAGCAATTTTCTTCTTTGCTGTCTGCCCAGTCTTCCTAATGGGTAGAACCTTAAATGAACTTAAC
>Ga0206682_10002190_pt1 | contig 18173 bp, 12 predicted proteins | sample M240m12015metaG_FD_155444 | JGI IMG/M metagenome (GOLD analysis project Ga0206682, IMG submission 155444) | Ammonia-oxidizing marine archaeal communities from Monterey Bay, California, United States - M2 40m 12015 | ecosystem: Environmental > Aquatic > Marine > Intertidal zone | place: USA...
TTGACTTTAAACGTGAACCACAATATTTAGGTAACGTATTTTGGAATGCTGGTAACGACGGCGCAGGCTCAGGTCTAGATGCCGACTTATTAGATGGAATTGATTCACTCCAATTCCTACGTAGTGATGAAGATGATACCTTTGATGGTAACTTAACAATTACCGGTGATTTAACTGTATCAGGTAATACAACCTATGTCAATACCGAACAGGTTTTAATTGCTGATAATTTAATCACTCTTAATTCAAACTTTACAACTGGTGTACCAACAGAGAATGCTGGTTGGGAAGTACTTCGTGGTGATAGTGCTAATTCGTCTTTACAATGGGATGAAACAAACGACTGGTTTAAACTTATTTCAGCTGGTACAGACTTAGGTCGTATTATTACAACAGCGGATGAAGGTTCAGGTAACGGGTTTGACGCAGACACAGTTGATGGATTAGAAGCAGAGCAATTCCTACGTGCTGACGCAGATGATACTGCGACTGGTAATATTGTAATTGAAGGCGACCTAACTGTTGGCGATGGTAACGGTACAGCTAGCCTTAAAATGGCTGGATCCGGTGCACAAAAAACTCTTGCTGCAACAGGCGGTGAAATTGGTTTCTTAAATTCATCTTTTAACTTTGCAATTAAAGTTAAAACTGACGATAATATCGAAGTACGCGATAACATTTTAGCACAAGAATTTGTAGACCTAAATGATAGTACATACAAAGTAGTTCCTTCCACAGATTCAATTATGAACAATATTGATTTAGAAGGTGGAATACGTCATAAAGATAATACTACAACTCAAATTAATTTTCCATTAGATAATAGAATTGGTTTTAGTCTCGACGGAAGTTCAACAGGTTTAATGACGACAACATATTTCTATTACAATGGAGATATTTACGCAAATAAACTTATTGACAACGACGACAATAATTATTATATTGACCCAGATGGTGCGTCAGTTATAAACACTCTTGGTATTGACTCAGAAATTTCTCATAATGGAGATACAGATACTAAAATCGCATTTGATGTTGATACTATTAATTTAGCAACAGGTGGTTCTACAAGACTAGCAATTACAAACGCTGCGGTTACATCAAGTGTTGATTTAGTAGCTCCAAGATTATTAGATTCAGATGATAATAGCTATTTAGTAGATCCATCTGGTGTATCAATTGTAAACCAAATTCAACTTGACGATTACGTTACTCATAATGGTAACCTTACGACACGCTTTGGTTTTAAAGCAAATGATGATTATATTATCGATATTGCTGGAAACGAAAAGCTTTCTGTTAATGCAACAAGAGCTGACTTTACAATTCCAGTTTATGCGGCTCAGTTCGTAGATACAGATAATAATAACTATTTCTTAGATCCAGCATCTACATCAGAATTAAATACAGCTAATTTTTATAGTGGTGCAGCTAATAACTCAATTAACGTTGGTATTGGTTCTGCTGAAAGATTTAACATTGACGTTACAGATACCCAAGGCTATATCCGTTATATCCAAGATGAAGGTGGCGGTATCGACCACTCTGTTAATTTTGAAATTGTATCGTCAAGTGTTGGCTTAAATAGATTTAACTTCAATCGCCCAATTAATGCTGGTGGAAACTCAATTACTGCTGGATTCGGTGTATTTACAAGTGGTGCATATGCTCCTATTTACTATGATTATGATGATGAAACATATTACGCAGATTATAATAACACTACTGTTTCTATTAAAATGGCAGGCCAAATTATTGGTGGGAATGGCACAGCTGCTTTACCAACTTACTCGTTTGTTTCCGACCCTGATACTGGTATGTATCGTAGAACAACTAATAGTATTGGTTTTTCTGCAGGCAACTCATTACAGCTTCAAGTAAATACTAATAATGTTACTGCAACCACGGCATTCCGTGCACCGGTATTCCAAGACTCAAACGACACAAATTATTACGTAGATCCAGCCTCAACTTCTGTAATGTCACGCATCGATGTTGATGATTATATCAGACACAAAGGTAACACAATATCTTACTTTGGTTTTGATGCTGCAAACTCTTATGGATTGTGGTTGAATAACGTCAAGCAATTAAATATGGATCTTGATTCTGCTGATTTTACTCAACATGTTTATTCTCCTCGTTTTTATACAAATGATTATTTAACTCATAACGGTGACGAGAATACATACATTGGTTTCAATGCTGACGATACGTTTGGTGTTTGGACTGCAGGCGCAAATAGACTTTCTATTACTAATGCTGCAGCAACATTCAATGTTCCAGTATATGCCAACGCATTTTATGATACCGACGATAATAACTACTACCTAGATCCAAATAGCACATCGGTGTTAAAAGAAATTGGTATTGATACAGCGATATTCCACAATGGTGATACAGATACACGCATGTCGTTTACTGATAACCAAATCGCATTTGATGCTGATTCAGCAACTCGTTTAACTATTAAAGCAAATGAAGTTGTATCTACTGAGGACCTAAGAGCTCCAATCTATTATGGACCAGGCACAGGAACAACTTACTTCTTTAATCCACAGGCATCAGGAACAAACGCTTCTCTTGCCGGTGATGGTAAAATCTTACTTGGTAATGTTGCTACTGAAACTCGTTGGACAGACAACAGTGGCAATGGTGGTATTACTATTGCTCCACATGATGCTTTATCTGCAACTAGTAACCCAACAATTGGTATCTCTGGTAACAATGGTGGATACACATTAGCTTATCTTAACCGCATCGATTTAGGCAACAACCCGTTCAATGCAAGTAACCACTACATCGACTTCATGAACGATGGATCAAATATTTGGTCACTTAGAGGTGACGGTCTTGGCAATGCATATAACATTATGGATGCTGATGGTAACTACTACTTTATGGATAGTGGCGCTGGAGGTTTACTTACTGTCTTTGGTGCAGGCGAAGGTGTTGCAGTTGGAAGTGACTCAGTTACTTACCAAAATACTGACGCATCACCAACAAACATTACTCCAACCGCAAATAAACTTCATGTTTCTGGCGGTATTCAAATTGATTCAGCAAGTGGCCTATTAAGTATTGGTAGAGCTGACGCTGCTAACACAGCAGTAAACGAAGCAACATTCTTAGGTGTTAATGAATTAGGATTCTCCGGTGGCGGTGGATTCTTTATGGATGACACTACCACAATGAAAATTCGTGGTAACCTAGACTTATTTACGACTGGTAACTTTTATGGTGGTCGCTATTACGATGGTAATGATGGAAATTACTATTTAGATCCTAATGGTACATCAATTCTTAATCGTGTTGATTTAGATGATTATATTCGCCATAACGGAGACTTAAATAACTACTTTGGTTTTGATGCAAATGACTCACAAGTATTCTTTACAGGTGGTACACGAAGATTAGGTATTGATGATACTGGTGTTCAAGCTGATTTAGAAATGCGTTCACCTATCTTTAAAGATAGTGCTGATACAGATTATAGCTGGAATCCAAATACTAACTCTGCCCATAGATTCTCAACACCAAATGGTTATGTTGATATTGGTCCAAGAAATGCTACCTATTCGCATTTTGAAACTGACATGGGTAAATTCTTCTTTAATAAACAAATTACTGTTGACACGGGCGAAGTTTCAAGTTATAATGAAAACCTAAACTTACGTAGAGCTGAGTCCGCCACAGCAAGAATGGAAATCCAAAATGGATTGACATGGTCTTATCAAACACTTGGTGTTCAGACTGGTACCGTTGGAACTGCTCCGGCAAGATTAATTATCCAAACTAATACACAAACAGATACAGCTCCTGGTGATATCTACGCAGATATCCAGTTTAAAGTTGGTGGAACACCTGGCGGTTTAAGTGCTTCTGGTATTGTTGGAACTGACCAAAACACAATCGCAATGATTACTGCTGAAGATTATCGGACAGGTACTACTTCAAACGAAGATTCTGGTATGGGTTTCTATACATCTCCATCAGGCGCAGCACTTCGTTATATGGGTGGCGTAAGTAGTACTGGTGCATGGTATTTTGGTAACCTCCGTGGAACAGATGCACGTGGTAAAGGTTACTTTGAAGCTGAAGTTTATTCAAGCAGATATTATGACAGAAATAACACAGCTTATTACTTAGATCCTGCTTCAACGTCTATCACAAATACTATGAGAGCAAATCGTTATCAAGTACGTGGTAGCACATACTTTATTGATGAATCATCAAGTGACATTGGCTCAATAAGAGTTGAAGGTGCTAAAGGTGGTTATGCAGGTTATATGATCCGTGACGATTGGGGATTTGTTTCAGATGGCAACTCAATGGCTGGTATCTATAATGATACACGTAACGAGTGGGCATTACAAGCTGAAGATAATAACCGTACTGTTTTATTCTCAAATGGTGTTGCTCAATTATCTGCTGAAAATGGATTTGCAAAAGCTTATAATAGCATGCGTTCTCCAATTTTCTATCCACCGTCAGGTACTTCACGTTTCCTTGACTTGGACGCAGCTAACACGGCACAGTCTCTTAAAATTGGTGGTCAAATCCTAAGAGAAGGTTATGACACAACAAGCAATGGTGATAATAACAAAGCATTAGTTACACAAGACTATTCATCTTGGGTTTGGAATACATCTAATAACTGGGGTATATTCTGGGCTGGTAATAATAACCCAGCATATTCAAAGTTTAGTACATCAAATCCAAATGAAATCGTATTTGTTGGTAGCGGAAATGTTAGAGCATCTATTGACCTTGATGACGGTAACTTCTATGCACAGGGTGAAGTATATGCAGGTAACTATAACCTAGATGCAGGTAACGAAAGCTTCTCATTGAACCCAGCTTATGCGGTTGGTATTGCAGAAATGAAACTCTTTGACGCTACTCGTTATTGGGAAAAGAGAATGATCTTGCCTTTACAAGGCTCAGAGACTCCACCAACAACAGTAACATCTGAGTACGTTAAAAATAACAATAATCCAGGTGCAACATCATATGTTTTAAGAACAGCTTCCTATAGAACATTTAACTCTGATTATATTGAAGTTGAACCAGGTGAAGAAATTTACGGTGAGATTTCGGTTAGAAGAATATCTGGTTCTGGTGGTTTGGTTTATATGGGTGTCCGTAGATACGACAAAGACAAAAAACCTATTGCTGCAAACGATGGTATTACATATTTTGTTGTAGGTGGTAATAACCAAACAGACACAAACTGGCAAACATTTAGAGGACACCATACTCTTCCAACTTCACATACAGCATATAATGGATCTGATGCTGGTGGTGTCAAGTATGTTAGATTAATTCTATTAATGAACCACTCTGCTGGTGGAGCATTACGTGAATATAGTGCTCCTATCCTAAAAAGAACAAGAGCTCAATCACGTATTCGTACAGAATCTGAGATTTATGCATCACGTTATTATGATTCAAATGATGAAAACTTCTATTTAGATCCAGCTTCAACATCTAAACTGAACACAGTTGATGCAAGTAACTTTAGAGATAGAGATAATACTGCAAGATTTATGAACCCAGCAACTGGCGGTAACGTACAGGGTACTTGGAACTGGAACAATGGTTCTATTACAAACCTAAACAACTTAACATTTAATGATCCTGGCGTTAATGAAGGTATTAAATGGAACGGTGGTAATCTATGGCAAATTTACGAATCGCCAGATAACCAAACAAATGCTGCGGGTAGTTTACAATTTACTTCAGGTACTGGTAATGGTACTCGTCGTATGTGGCTCGATACAAATGGTGACCTTTACGCACAGCGTTATATGCGTGCAACAAGATTTGTTGATAGAGATAATGGAACATTCTATGCTGATCCAGCCGGAACATCTATTTTCAATACTCAAGAATTAAGAGACGGTGGTTTAAAACTTAAGAGAGCTAATACTAGTAACGCTATTTGGTTTAATGCCGGTTCCGATACTAACCACGTTCTTTGGAACCACTACTATGGCGGTCCAACAACTCGAGGCGCTGCTAATTCAGGTGGCTTTGATGGTATTAAATGGAATACATATGCTGGTATACATTTACGAGGCGGAACGGCTGGTGCATTTGATATTGCTAAGTTCCATACAACTGGGGCTGGGAATGGTAATGCTCACTACGTACAGCTTTATGCAAATAACGTAGAACAATTAGGAACAAGAGCAGGTTATGGTTATGCACCTAACTCAATGCGTTCTCCAATTTTCTATGACCAGGATGATGCAGCTTACTATGGTGATTTTGCATCTACATCTAGAATGAACACAATTGTTGCAAATATGTATAGCTTAGATAATGGCTGGGATATTTACGATGATGATTCTGATACATTATCAATTCGTTCAAATAACTCTGACCACGGCGAGGTTATTTTCCGTGATAGTAACTCAACTGACTGTGGACGTATTTACTTCGATGACGATAATCATTGGGGCTTTAAATCACCAGACAATGAATGGCAAATTTACCTAGAGCGTAATGGTCGTACTATTCTTTACTATAATGGTGGCCAACAGGCTCGTACACAAAATGGTTATTTTGAAGTTAATAACGAATTACGTACACCAATCTTTAGAGATTCTGATGATCCAACAAACTTCTATGTAAATCCAAACGGAAGCTCAAGAATCCGTGGGCTAACTACTATTGATGTAATAACAACTCCTGGTGTTACAGGTTATTCATCTTCGCTTGTATCAAGAGATAATCGTATTATTCATCCAAACGAAGATACTGAAGGTCAATTGAAGTTTGGTTTCACTTCATGGAATAACAACAATACATCACCATACGCAGATTACTTACACATGAGATCTTATACAGATTCTTCAGGTGGATTAGACAATTTGCTTTCATTTAAGAAAAACAACTTTGGCATAAGATTGTGGCAAAGAGCATATGGTTCAAGCAGTGCATATAGTAACAATCGTTTAGTTGCGTTATATGACCATAACTACAATACGACTAGTGATGGCCAACATGATTTGTATGCAAGAAGATTCTTTTCTGATACTGATACAGGTAGATATGTTTATCCTTCAGGTAAATCTCAATTAAACGATTTAAGAATTAATGGTGGTAATTCGTTAGAATTTACTACTTCAAATGGTAACCTTCGTGGTTATATGAGAGTTACTGATACAAATGATAGCCACTTCCAAATTGCTACATCTAGTGGTGAAGACATTGAGTTCCTTGATGGTGGCTTTGGTGGCCAAAGAAACTTCTTGATCCGTGGCGATGGTAATGTTTTCACAACAGGTACTCACTACGCACAAAGATTTACAGATAGTAATGACGGAAACTATTACGGTGACTTTGCTTCAACATCAGTAATGAACACCATTGATAACCGTGGTGAAATTTATAACGATGGTTGGTTCCGTAACGATAACTCTGGCCGTGGTTTATATAACACTTCAACACAAATGCATTGGTACTCAACTAGCCAAACTGAAATGAGACTATACGGCACTGGGAACACTGTTAGACTTAATATGCACACATCTGGTAATAACAGACGCGGTACAATTTATGCAACTAATGGTAACGAAATTGGTTTCTTATCTCAAGATGATGGTTGGGCGCTTAGAACTAATAACAGCATAGTAGACAGTCATCACAACTTCTATGCACCTATCATGTATGATAGAAACGATTCTGCTTATTACTCTGATCCTAATGGCACATCTCGAATGAATCAAGTTCGTGCGAACTACTTTGTTAATGACGGATCAGTTTCTTCTGACGATCTTTTCGGTATGTATTGGTCTTCAGATAGATCACAAGCTTATGCTATCTTCCGTGAAAGCGGCGGTTGGTCATATCGTTATCCTGATCTACGCATTGCATTCCATACTGGTATTAAGATGGGTGCAAACGCTAACTACAATGGTATGCGTTTCTATAATGATTATAACATGGCCGGTCAGGTTATGTCAATCAACAATGCAACCGATCCATTAGGTGGTAACAACGTTTACGTTAACAATAACCTACAAGCTGGTTCATCGCTAAGAGCTCCAATTTTCTACGATTCAAATAACACAGCTTATTACTTTAACGGCGCATCTAGCCATTCAACAAGGTTTGAAGGTGCTAATGCTCGTACAATGGCATGGTTAGGTAAACCAGGTCATACAAGAGATAGTGGTGAATACTATCGTGCAAGACCACGTATTACTGGAGACAGTAACTATTGGACTGGTGCTTACGGTTGGGGCAGATTGGATATGACCAACTCTGTTGCTGACTGGGGTTCAGGTTTTATTGATTCATGGTCAAACCCTGCTAACCAACCATCAGGTACATCACACTGGGTTGGTATGCAAGCATATCACTACTCAAATGGTAGTGCAAGATATGGTTGGCAAATGGTTGGTGGACCAATTGATAACCTTCGTTTCCGTAACTCTTGGTCTGGATTCCGTGCATGGAGAACAATCCCAGTTCTAGGTGTTAACAATGGTAACGGATCTGCAATGTATGCAAGCATCTATTACGATTCAAACAACACTGGTTATTACTGTGATCCATCATCATTCTCTAACTTTAACAGCGGAATGAGAGCTACTGAGATTTATGCTCGTAACTGGTTCCGTAATGACGGTGCTCGTGAAGGTATATACAATCAAGGAACTGGTGTTCACGCTTATTCTTACCAAGGTCAGTACTATGCTATCACTGGTAACAATAACAGTTCATCTATGTCTCTACAACTTAGAGCGACATATAACGGTACAATGTGTCGTTGGATGTATGGTGATAGAACTTGGTCTGGTGATCTTAACGCTGCTGGCCAGTGGCAATTCCAGACACGTCACCAAGATGGTTACTCACCATCTCTAAGATTCATCGAATCTGGTAACGAATCATGGACTGGTAACATTGGTAACGATGCTGGTAAACTTGAATATCACTCAAACCGTTTCTACCTAGAAGCTGGTGGTAACTCAAACAGAATCGTTCAGTTCCGTCGTAATGGTTCAAACAGATCATATATTGATAACAACGGTCTATACGTTGGTACAGCTACGTCAGCAAGATGGGCTGACCTTGCGGAAAGATATTCTGCAGATGCTGTATATGAAAATGCTACTGTTATGGGTATCAACCTTGATGGTGAATCTGAAATTACTAAATGGGAACCAGGTATGCCACTCGTTGGTGTTATCTCAACCAACCCAGCTGTTCAAATGAACGACATGGGAATTAAACCAGGAAGTAAATCCAAGAAAGCAAAAATGAATCCATTCATTGCTCTTAAAGGACGTGTTCCATGTTTAGTTAACTCTGACGTTAAGAAAGGTCAGTGGGTTATCCCTTGTGGTAACGGTAAAGCGAAAGGTGTAGATTATGGTACACCAGGTGTTATGCCTCATGAAATTATCGGTATTGCAATCAGTGATTCAAAAGACGGTGAAGTAGAAGTTAAGGTTTAAAACCTTCTAATAACTCTGAGCAGGTTCCCTCAATTACGGGGATCTGCCAGCGGTCAATAATATACTTGTAATGCTGATCCCACAATGGTTGGAGTTCAGCATTACCTGCCGTACCTTGGCGTACGCTATCTTCAACCATTTCATGTTCAGGATTATGTCTTACGAAATAAACTTCGTCAAACTCTTTTGCTTGCATTACCGCCATTTCTTTATAGATAAGTTCTAATTGGCGGTCAGCAACTCCAAGGTGCATCATGCATTCATTAAATATTACATAATCTAATGGTAATCTTTTAGAAATAAAAACATCACAGCTAAATTCATGCTCAAGCATTTGACTCCAATGTCTATGAAATAACCAACTGACTGAATAATAATTACCACCAATTTCTTTACCTAAGATATCATGGTTCATAAACATAGTAGACCTAACAGTCTCAGGCATATAAGTTACGTTTACACCACGCTTATTAAGCTTTTCTCTTTCCAATAGTTTAATACAAACAGTATTTTTACCAACACCATGAGCACCAACTACTGCAATTCTCTTATCTGCTTTAGCCAAGATCTTCATCCTTATAAATTGAATATTGGCTGAGGTCTGTAGTCATTAAACTTTCCCTATTGAACTCAACACCAAAATACGTTAATCTTGAGATTTTTTCTGGTGGATTTTTAGATCCCCACCATTTGTGTACAAACTCTGGATTGTCGTGAATAAAATAAATTTTAGCCATTGACAATTCTTGCTCTGGGTAATATATTCCAATACCTGAGCCTAATGGATCTAGTCTTGCTCCAGGTGGTAATCCTGGTAATGGATGTTTAGAAAGGTCTTGGTCATATATTTTTAAAACTTCTTTTCCGTTCTTATAAAACTCAATGGCATAATAATCGCAGTAAACATGTTTTTGTGTTACACCAAATAATGCTAATGTATGTTCGTCAGGTGCACAAGCATATGTAAGATTAATGCTTCGGTTTGATACACCAATGAGTTCTATATTTTCAACACTTAGCCAAGGATGTGCAGCTTTTAAATGGGATAATCCATCAGCATCCTCTTGTCTATAGAATTGTGTATCATCACCATCTGACGACCATTTACTTTCAATCATCCTGCCATCTCTTCATCATAATATTTAAGTACGTCTGTTACCATACCACCATCGGTAAATTCAACTTCGGCTAAAATTTCGTCATATGTTGCTTCAGCTTCTGAGTATGGAACAAAGTATGGATCATCTGGTAATAAATCAGGATCATCTAATACTTCATAAAAATCTTCTTGGAAATCATCTGCTATCCATGTAGCATAACATATAGCAACAAAATAAGATTTAGCTGGGTAAATCCATTCATCTATTGTTTCATGCCAATGTCTTAAAGCATCGTCAACAATAGATTCTGGTCTCCATTCAATTTCAACTTTATTCAAATCATCTGTTCTTGGTTTATTAAGTCTACGATAAACCTCTTGTCTCACTTTCCATTCTTTCAAGCTCGGCCACCTTTCTTTCTTTTTCAAACTCAGAAGTAAAATACTCTACTTCCACATCTATGTTTTCATATAGTTCTTTATCAAAATTTATACCTTGGGCGACAGAATACCAATTGAAAATATGCCAAGGATAAATTTGTTTTCTATCTACAATATCTGACTCACTATACTGTTTATATATATCCTCCCAAAACTTTCCTGGTTTGTCTGGAATCGCATAATGAAAAAGAACAAAATCTTTAACTTCGTCTATGTATGTTAAAAGCTTTTTATTTAATTTGTTAAATCCAATATCATTTTCTTCTATTGCCTTATCAAATTCCTTAGCCATAATAACACCCATTTCAATATTAGTTGCTTCGAGCGGTTCAATAAAATGGGATGATAATCCAATTGATATCATATTCTTATCAGCTACTTTATTTAAAACACCTGACTCAAAACGAAGCTCATTTGTTATTTTTACATCACCTCTTCGTCTTTTAATTTCTTCTAAAGCCTGTTCTTTGGTAGCATGTTTTGATGAGTACACATATCCATGTTGCATTTTATCTTGTAATGGAATAGACCATTCCCAACCGCAATCCCATGCTGTCGCGGTAGTATAAAATATATTTGGTTTGTATTCAGCACTATAAGTTAATGCAGAATCTAATGGTGTTTCGTTAGACCATGATTCCCATTTTATTCCAAGTTCTTTGCTTAATAATCTGGCTGAACCAGTACAATCTATATAGTAATGAGCATTATAGTTATTTTCTTGTCCATGTACACTTGTAATACCAAACTCATCAGAGTATATACCTTTGATTGTATCATATGAATGCTTTATTTTGCCGTGTAAAAACTTTTTAAAGTATTCTGGAACTTTTCCGTTTTGCCACTGTATTGCAACGTCATTAAAAAATTCTTCGTCAGAACTAAAATCATATGGTATTCCTTTTTTTGCCATAAGTGTATACGGAATAAGCGATGTAATATCACGACCAGTTTTATAACACTTAGTTAAAAAATCAATACAATCTTCAGCACCGAATTGATGTTCTAAAAAATTTTCGCCAAACGCATGGAAATAGCTTTGCTCAGACCAATTATCAAAAAGCACACCATATTTAGGAGTACCGTTACAATAATCCATAAATTCTTTTATGTTTACACCAGCCTGGCGCAATGCATCTATTACAGTTTCAGTTGTACTTTCGCCAACTCCAACTGTTGGAATATAAGGAGACTCAACTAAATGAACGTCGTATTTTTTATGCAACACTATGGCTGATAACCAACCTGCAGTACCACCTCCTACGATTAATATCTTTTTTCTTGCCATTCTAAAAGCCCTTTATATCCATTACAACCATTGGTTAAGTCGTGTACATACCGATAGTGTTCTGTTAAGCATTTCCCATAATATGTACATACCTTACATATATCAGAAACATTTTTAATTGGTTCTTCCTTTGCCCATTGTATATATTCGCCGAACGTATTTAATTCCAAAAAATACTCATTATCATTGCTATCAAATTCGAGAACAGAAAAATTCCCATTAGGATTAATGTAAACGTGATCAGAGCTAAATGCATTATATTTTCCTTCCAAAGACTCTTGTATTCTATGATAATTTTCAAATTCAAACGGTAAGTCGTAACTTAACCATTTCTTAACAAATTCTTCGAAATCTTTATGTGTAACATTGTGGGCGTTTGCCTGATTAGTAGAATATGGTTTTATTTCTACAGACCGTATATTAGAAAGCATACTTAACTGCTGTACCATTTCCCCTACATCCATATTTATGACCTTCGGGCTGGCGAGTATTAGTACCGATATTGGAACGGGACATGTAAGCATATTAGCAAATACTAAATCGGATCTTTCCCTTGCCTCAAAATCAAAAGAAACTGAAAGGGATATATCATCCTCATGCATATATGATTTAGGCGATGCATAATTTGTAATGATATTAATTTCACCTTGGTAATATCTACGAATAGTTTCCTTAAGCGCATAAAAATAATCATCACCAAGTACACTTATTTCTCCACCATATAAATCTACGTATTCAATAGGTACAACTTTTGATACTTCAGATAATCTTTTATCTAAATCTCCAAGGTTAATTTTATTTTTATCTGCTAATTGAGTAGGTGTAAGATAACAAAAATCACATTTAAAATTGCATAGGTAAGTTGGATTCAAAGATATAATCATATAAGTTTTGTGTCCTTAAAGTAACGACTTTTAATTTTATTTTTAGACCACAATGAGCTATATCCAAGGGTTGCAATAACTGTGTGTCGTTGTTTATCAGCTGTAAGTTGCGTAACCTTATGAACAAAGGATGGATCATTATTATTTAATACTACAATTTGATTTGTGTTCGGAACAAACCTTTGAGTAACTTCTACTTTACTTGTAAGGATTTTATCTAAAGATGATTTAGGATGCCAATGAGGCATTGGGTCACCTTCATTATATAACGTATCAGGTCTACCTACTAATAAATGTCCACCATCTTTTTCTACAAAGTCGTCCATATTTGGATAACAAAGTAATTGTAATAGTGTTCCATCATATCCGTCAAAGTGCCAATCCATTTGTCCTGTCTGGTCAACCTTATTAATATTAATATGAATCTCGTCAAAGTCACCATAGATATGATTCCAATAATCAAAGTAATTTGATTTTACGATCTCTTGGAAAAATTCAAGGTATGGCTGTTTGCCATTTACATAAACATCTAAATCTCTTTCATGGTATTCTCTATCCCATACAGGATTTTGTATAGCACCATCACCTGTAAATGTTTCAGCCATAATCATACCATATAACATAGCATTGAGTGACGGATCAACATCTACAATGTCTGCGCCTTTTAAATATAAGTCATTAAAGTTTGGAGTTCTATTTAGCATAATTAATACTTACACACAGTCTTGCTTCTTTACCCATAACAGGAGACGAACTATGCCAATGCATTCCATCAAAAATACACATACGGTTTGGTTCTGGTTTTGAAGTATGTTTAATAGTAAAATCCTCTGGTTTATAACTATCATATTTTTCATCTGTACCATACTCTTCAAAAATATTAGTTACCGCATCACTTGCAGTCAGATAATATAATTGAGTAAGATGTTCTACTTGTGGCTGATCAATATGAGGAGTGTGAGGCTTATTTGGACCAACGTTAACAATAAAACCACATCTAATTCTCATACACCGGTCTTTATCCATAATTAAAGGTTGCAACATCTTATAAGCATATTTGTCTTGTACATCATCTTTGCCGTGTGATACACTACAAGCAAATCCCCACGATGTTTTATCATGTTTTGGATGTTCATATCCATAAGTAATATTACTCATGAAATGCCATTGAGGCTCTTCTGAAGTAAAATATTGAAGTATTTTTTTGTATTCAATTGTTTCAAGTGCGTTATCAATTATTTGCATCAATTATCCTCGGAGCTAATTGTTTCATTAAAGTACAGTGTTCATCAACCATATTATGTCGTTTAGTATCTTTTACTGTTTTCTTACAGCCATTACAAATCTGGAACATTGGACATGTATAACATCCATCATGCATAGTTTGAATATCTAGATCATTTTGAAGTGGTGTAAAAAATTCACCATTCATTTCTTTATTAAAGTCAATAGAATATTCTCTATCATCTCCCATTGCACCACAAGAATAATAATCACCGCTTGGCTGCAAAGCACGAATAGTATCGTCACACTCTCTATTTTGTGGGCACATCATAGCTTCGTTACGTAGACGATTAATCATTTGTTTAGTATTAAATTCCCACTCAGTTAATCCTGCCTCATACACATCTAAATATAACTTATACATTTTTGATAGTTGATATGGTCTTGATTGAATGCCTGATGCCATCGCATAATTAAGTTTACATTCAACTCCCATTTTCTTAGCAAGACGAACGTTGTCTAAAGCTGTGTGTTCATTTTCTTCATCAATTACTGAAATAAAACCTGGTCTATATCCAACTAATTCTAACATCTTATCAGATACATCCCAGAAATCTTCTTCAGTAAATACTGAGTAATCACCCTTGAGTCTAGAATCGCCGTAATGGAAACTAGTGGTAATACCTATACGAGGATGAGTAAAAATATGAAGCCACTTATCTGGGTTCTTATAAAATGGCCAAAGGTTTGTGGTAAAAGCGACTGTGGTTTCTAAGTCATTATCCTCAATGTGTTTTAGTAACTTTTCGTAATAAGATGGTTTCATCATTAAAGGGTCACCACCATTTACGATAATTGTATTAGTGTTAGGAAACCTTTTAAGGAATTTATAGATATATGTTAAACCTAGCTCGTCTGTAATATCATCAGCGATAGACGTGCTTGAACAAAACGTACATTTAAAATTGCACCTTTCAGTTGGTTTAATAATTAATTCCATAAAGAAAATCCTGCGTTAATAGTATATCTATTTACATCATTATTAGTAAGCTTTGCTACTGAATGCACAAACCTTGGATTCATATTATTTAATAATATAATTTTACCATTTGCTGGATACGCAGTATGTTTAACTGTAATTTCTTCACCAGGCCAATCACGTTCACCTAATTGAAGATATGATTGCCATTCATCTTTCCATTGTTGTTGCTCTGTAAAGTATATTAAGAATCCAATGTCGTGGTCCTCTACACCATCCCAGTGCCACCCTAAATCATCAGACCCGTTCCATACATCAACAAACTTAAGTTTATATTTGTAACCACATGTATTTTGAAACCATTCATGATAATAACCTTCATTAAATAGATATTCAATTACTTCTCTATATGTAGCAGGAATACGCTTTAGACTTTCCTCATTTATTTCTTGTTCATCTCTACGGTTATATCTTTTATGTTCTTCTTGTGCCTCACCACCATTATTGATGCTCCAGGTTGGAACTGATTTATACACTGGATGATCTATCCATTTTTCAGATAACAATTGACCCCATATCATAGAAGTTAAATGACGAGGCATATCCCACTCATCATAACCGTCTTTATAAAATTTATTTACATTCATATTGGAGTAGCTCCTAAGTGTACATTATCCATATTAATATGGCCTTCATCGATTAATTCATCAATACTACGAGAACTATTTAGTTGAATTTCAGTTACGGTAGCTTTCCTGACTATACCTCTAAATGGTGCAGCAGTATGATAAACATATGATGGAAAAATAATTGTGGTATCAGTTTTTGGTTCAAATATAAACGGCGCAAAAGATTTACCAAACTCTTGTGGGAAGCCTCGGTTAGCATTATTTCTAGGATCATGAAGAATTAACTCACCACCTTCACCTGAAACATATTCGTAATATATAGATGTAAAATGAGAATGGCCGTGATTATGCGGAGCCATCCAATATCCAGATTCTGGAGTTGTTTCCCATTCCCTTATATCATATTTAAAATCTTTTAAATCGAGTTGGAAAAACTCTTCTAAATAATCTGCGTATCTTTTAATTGGTTTTTCATAACCATTATGTACTTGTATCGGCGTGGACCACATCATATACCTCACTTAACCAACATGCTTCTTGCGTTCTAAAACTTTGCATATGGTTTGACAAAAAACAACCCATAGAACAGTATTGAAAGTGTTTGCATTCTAAACAATTATATTGTTCAAACCACTCTTGTTCCATCTCTTGTTTATTTATACTCACATTTTTAAAATCTTTTAGCAGTACAGTACATGCACCATATGAACCATTAGGCATAATAGTAACAGTATCCATACAACTCATTTGTTTTTTAGTTTTACTCGTGTAATCAGCAAACGGCAATGCCTTTGGATAATGCTCGAGCATATAAACCATAAAGTCTCTTAATTGTATATCGTTAGGAATAAACGTTTTCATATTCTTTTCTGGTGTATAGTAATCAAAGTAAATATCAAAGTGTTCATACAAGTAATCAAAAAATTCTACATCACCAGACATAAATTTTTGAATAGTTGGTTTAGTCATAATTACATTAACTGATTTAATATGGTTCTTATATTTTTTAACATTTGTTTTAAATATTTCAAATGTTTCTTTATTAAATCGGGCTGCGGGATCAAAGCTTGTAATTAATGTAGGACCTGAAATCATAAGTAAATCATCAAGTTCTTGTGTATTATTAAAAACCATATTAGATGTAAAACATATTTCTAAATCTATGTTTTCTTCAGTAGACCACCGATCTAATTCCCAGCACAAATATTGATAATCCGTATAAACTTTAAGAGGTAATTCGTCAGCAAAAACTTCACCACCCATAAAATGTACACTATAAGATTCTCTTGGTGTCTTTTTAATAACCTCTTTTATGGTATCTATTTTTTGAACTATAGTATCAATACCTTCAAGGCTTGAATGGTCCTGGTTACAAAACTTACAGTTCAAAGGGCAGTACTCAAATAGGGTAACAATAATCTCACCGGTTTGAGCTCTTTTATTACTCTTTGTAATTAAATCAATCGACATTATTAAATACCATATTACAAACTAAACTATAACGTGTTTCTTTTCCAAGATATGGAGTAACTTCATGCCAAATATAATATGGTGCAACTACCATAAGACCAGTCTTTGGTTTGATTTCAATATAAGTTTGTTTTGAGAACGACTTTTTATTTAAGAATCTAGGATCGTACAATCTTAATTTGCCGCCTTCATTTGATTCGTTTAAATAGTAAACACCAAATGCATCAATCACATCATGCGTATGACAAGATTTAAAGTCACCATACTTCATGGGATTAACCATATTCATTGAGTCTACATCAAAGTCAGAAGTTTCGTTATATTCTAAACACAAAGCTTCAAACCCATCTATAAAGCGATCCCGTATAATGTGCATATTATCACTTACCCACAAATCAACATTATGATCTGCGATAGGTTCAGGAGTCATTGCCCTAATAGCTTTAGTTGTATTTAAAACGTCTTGATTGAATTCGTTGCTATTTTCAAATTGTTTTATCCATATCGAAGACTCATAGCAATGTTGAATCATATAGTAAACGACCCTAACTCGCTATCCGTATCGTTGCTTAATTTATAGATGTAATTAAGGAACAAAGCGTTTACTTTAATTCTATCATCGCATTCAAATACTGATGGACCTAAGTGTGTTTTATCGCTATTGAGAATAGAGGTAATATTAGCTG
>Ga0206682_10002194_pt1 | contig 18166 bp, 16 predicted proteins | sample M240m12015metaG_FD_155444 | JGI IMG/M metagenome (GOLD analysis project Ga0206682, IMG submission 155444) | Ammonia-oxidizing marine archaeal communities from Monterey Bay, California, United States - M2 40m 12015 | ecosystem: Environmental > Aquatic > Marine > Intertidal zone | place: USA...
GGGCTTGTTGGTGGATGTGTTGGTGAATACTGTGGGCTTGTTGGTGGATGTGTTGGTGAATACTGTGGGCTTGTTGGTGGATGTGTTGGTGAATACTGTGGGCTTGTTGGCATCATGTTTGGTTGCCCCCAATCTCCTTCGTTTGTTGTTGTTGGCATTCCCATCATTTGTGACCCCATCATCATCCCCCCATCCCATGGGTTGCTATATTGGACCGGCGCAGTTGTCCACATTTCATTCGGAAACGCACTTTGCGACGTTACGAGTGGTTGCATGGTTGCTGGTACTTGGGTCAGTGGCGCCAAATACCTGTCAAATGCTTGCAGCAGGTCGCGAAATGGAGACCAAACTCGCTTTTGTTCTAGCGGCTTGGGTGCCCTTTTTTTACCAATAAACAGGGGTGCTTTCTTTGCCTTTTGATGCGCTACAGTAAAACTGCCTGTGCCGGAGGCAATGCGCTTCCCAAACATGATGTTTCCTGTAATACCTTGCATGGAATCAATTGTTCCCTCTGCTGCTGCCTGGAAAAACACGTCCGCCGTTTCTTCAAATGATGCTTTCAGCAAGGGGCCTACCTCGGCCCGCTTCATTCCATGCCTCGATACCGAACATAAGAAGCCGAACTGGGTCATGCTGTCTGCCAGCAAACCCAAGTGACGGGAGTTTAGGTAATTTCCATCAAATGTGAGGACCATCGTAAGCTCCTCGTACAAACACGTCCTGGCACACTCGATTCCCATTAAACCTTGCACTTCAAGCAAATCGTTGCTAAAGGTTCTGGAAAAGTCTACGCTACCATCGATTGCCATAATGTGGGCCATGTCTGTGCCATCCGTATCAATTACATATTCTTTCCCTCTAACCACTTCCCCATCGTTGCTGCATTTTGAGCAAAATTCTTCCCTGCAATAAGCTTGCTTTATTTTTTTCGATCCCTGAATCTCCAAATTGTCCACAAGGTCCTCCCACTCATTCGCTGTCAGTGGCTCCTTTCTTGATTTCTTCACCCACGCAAGCACCACCCACTCGTCCATCTCTGTTTCCGAGGTGATGATGTAAAAATCCAAGGGCTGCTGTAGCAGTGCATCCTCCACTTGGTACGGTTCGACCCACCGCTCTACCATTGCCTCTTTATTTAAGGATACTCGAAGGCACTGGGGATGCGTCTCCACTTCGTCCAATTCTACCTGCGCATGCAGCCGTAGCAACTCGTCGTCTTCTGCTGGTAGTGTTGATTCCCACACCTGGTACGAAGACATAACATCTCTCAAGGTTACGTGCACCAAGCTTTTGGCAACTTTGTACACAAACTCCTCCATGTTGCACATCGGCTCTTCGAAATAAATAGTCAAACTTGGCGTTTTGATGTTTTCCGATTTGCTAACATCCAACAGCTCCTTTAACCTAGGCACCCCAAGGGTAACGTTTTTAGAGGCAATTCCGGAGTGATGAAACGTATTTAAACACATCTATGGGGGGGAGTAGAAATGTTAGGTAAGGAAAGCGGATACTTTGTTTTTTTATACAACTTACCTGCGTGGTCGGTTCTCCAATGCTAGAAGCAGCAATCGGACCAACCCCGCTCCCATATTCTACCAATGCACGCTGAATTTGAGAGTTTATTCTGTGCAGGAGCCAGTTTAACTTGTCCTGTTGCATTGGTGGACGCTTGTACATCTCCAAAGCGACGTGGGTGCGAACGTGCAGGCTCTGGTCTTCTCCACAGTGACGCTCTATAGAAAGCAGTAGCAAGTCAATTTGCGCATTCTGGTATTGTTGTTCCACGACTGGCAGTACAAACGTCCTTCCTTCTGCAATCTCAAACATGCGGGGGATGTTAATTGGCAAGTACAAAGAGGCGGAAAACTGCTTCTCCCAGGCCAACTTTATGTTGCGTACTTGATTGCGCAGCGGCAATGCTCTGGAGTCTATGTCAGCGTCTCTCCACGTCAGCTGCGGCACCCGGACTTTCTCTATCCACCGCGCATCAAACCCGTCGCCACCGTAAGAAAATTGCATGATTTGGTTGTTGGAAGACCGAACCGTGCGATCGTACGCTATCATTAAGCTCTCCATAAACTTAATCAACTTCCTGGAAATGTAGCCGGTCAACGCTGTTTTGACGGCTGTGTTAATCATTCCTTCCCTTCCACCCCACGCAGAGTAGTTAAACTCCTGTGGGCTTAACCCGAGCACGTAACTATTAGGGCAAAATCCTCTGCCAACGGGGTGGGTTTCTTCCGGGCGATAGCAAGACATTCGGCCAACTGGCCTGCCACCTAGCACCGCTGTCTGCCCAATGCATCCCATGATTTGGCAGATGTTAATAATAGACCCTTTTGACCCGCTCTGGGTGCACTGCAAGAAGCCGTTCTTGCGGTCGAGTCGATCCATAACAATTTTCCCCGTTTTTGTAAGTACCTTTTGCAGCTCGTTAAACATGTCGCCCTCGCTCATCCCTTCGTGGAGTTTGTTGGTGTAGGTGTCTAGAATCATCTTCTCTACATTCTGATGAGTTGTCGCGTCGCAGATGCAATCTTTCATACCAATGCTAAATCCAGTTTCTCGCAGCCATACCCGCACCAACCGCTGCAAGTCGCTTAAAAAGTTGCTGGCACGAACGTTGGAAAGGTCATTGCAGCACAGATGTGGGATTCCGCCAGGCTTTTTGCCTACGCTGGCCTTGCACAACTTCCCACACAACAGTTGGCCATGCCTCACCAGAACACAGCGCTCCTCGTTGTCCATCGGGTCAAATCTATCGGCCCCCCGAACCAGTTTTTGCATGCACACGTCGGGCAGGCAGTGGGACAGGACTTGCTTCCCTGTAAAGAGTGGCTTTGGCCACACGATTGCTGGTATTGGCAACCTAGGCTGGTCTGCGTACCGAATCTCCATCGAATAATTCATAAACTTGTCAGGCGAAACAAAGGTGTCTTTGTCACTCATCCGAAAGCATCCAATACACGTGTCTTGGATGGCGCCTATGACTGGGGCATTTGCCTGGGGGCTGACAATTTGTTGTTGAACGTTCAGGATGTGCTTAATTTCTGCCACTGCCTCGTAAGATTGCGGCACATGCATGTTCATTTCATCTCCATCGAAATCTGTTTAGAAAATATGTTAGGAAATGGTACCAAGAGAAGAAGAAATGTACAAAAAAATACTTGCCTGCGTTGTACGGACTGGTACAGCTGACATTGAGGCGAAACGTAAGCCCAGGCATGATTCGCACAAAATGACCCATCATGCTCTCTTTGTGGAGACTTGGTTGCCTGTTGAAAACAACCACGTCTCCGTTTTGTAAATACCGCTCAACGATTGCTCCCACACGCAGGCAGTTTGCAAGCTTTTGGCGCATATCAGTTTTTAGCATAATTAACTTGACCATCGTCTTGTCTGGGCTAATAACTGAACTTGCGCCTTTTAATTTGCCCGCCCCCACCACAATTCGCCGTTTCATTGCATCCATGTTGAGTGAATTTACAATTTCAGGAAACGTCAACTTTAACGCCACAAACTCAGGCACCCCAAGCTCTTGCAGGTCGATGGAAGCGTCCGGTGTAATTACCGACCTTGAGCTGAAATTAACCCTCTTTCCCATCAGATTCCATCGCACTCGGCCTCGCTTTCCAGAAATTCGCTGTTTCAACGACCGGATCTCACTCGTTCGCCCCCCTGCTTTTTTCTTTGCCTTTAAAGAGCTGTGGTTATCCTTGTCGATCATCTGCGCGATGTGGCTTTGTAAGTCTTCCTGCAGTTTGTCAACCGACTTTCCCTCTTTTAATAATTTTCCAATATTCAGGTTGACCTTTTGAATTTCTTGCAGCTTTATGGTGATGTCATCTTGGCCCCTCGATCGCGAGCCGTCGCAAACAATAACAGACGGTCGTATCGCAGGTGGTGGTACTAAAAGGCAGGTCAACACCATCCACTCTGGGCGAGTCATTTGCGAATTAAAACCGAGGAATTCAATGTCCTCGTCTGCAATGTGCTTGAGCATCATACGAATTCGTTCTACCGTCAGTGGAATTTGGGCAGCCTCGTACATTTCCTCGCTTGAAAACTCCTCCTTGTCACATTTGAAATCCGCTTTAAGTAACGACCCAACCTTGTTGATTTGCGGCTGACAACACTCGCACACGTGGCATGTTTGCTTGCTTTTGCACAGGGCTGACAGCGAAGACAGCCATTTTTTCTTTTGCTTTTTTTGGTTAAATTTTGGCGACAGCCACTTTGGATCGTTTCGATCAACCTTTAGTGCGCTACACCAGTAGCATATACATCGTAGAATTTTGCAGACCGTGTCGACGTACCCAATATGAAGGACTGGCGCGTTTAGGTTGATAAACCCAGTGTGCCCCGGGCAATCGATCAAATTGTTCCTGCAGGTACCACAACGATAACGTTTGTCTGTTGTTCCCATTCTTAGATCGTTCATCCCATTGTCTTTTGGAAGGCTGGCTTGGTACATTGAAGAATGAGTAATTTCTACCTCCCCGATGTTGCGTATCTCTTCCGGCGACATTAGTGAGAATTGGACGTAGTCCACCTCGTGTGTAACTATTTCTGCCATGCGTTGAAGTTGGTGGTGTCGCTTTGTTGTATTGGAAAAAAATGGAAGGGTAAACGGGGAGAAACACGAAGTAAACATGATACAACAAGAACCTTATGTAGTTAACCAGTGTAAAATAGCACATTGTATATTACAACATCTGCTTATTTTAGCATACATATGGTACGAAACAAAGCAATTATTATACAATATTTTAACTCCCTATCGTCTTCTCTCACATTCACCATATATTGCCCGGAAACTAATAAAAGTGCCGTGGGTCTTTCGTATGTACAAGCGAAAATGCATGGCATCTTCGGTGTTAAGTTTCAAAGCTCAACATTGGCTCCAGCGAAAATTGAATAGGAGTAGGACTGTCTTGTAAACCCAGAAACAAGTTGTCCGCACGACTAAAAGTGTCTTGCGGTAAGGTGTCCTCGGGCTCCTCCAAAAGCAAACATTGAATAGAAGTAGGACTGTCTAAGTTCTCACGCCCCTTTAGACTAGGCGGTAAATCCAAAAACACGTTATCGTCACGCGGAAAGGTGTCTTCAGGCGTTTCTGAAGTGTGGCTATCACCACTGTCTTGCGGAACATATAGAAAGGTGTCTTCAGGCGTTTTTGAAGTGTGGCTATCACCACTGTCTTGCGGAAGATACGGAAAGGTGTCTTCAGGCGTTTTTGAAGTGTGGCTATCACCACTGTCTTGCGGAACAAATAGAAAGGTATCTTCAGGCGTTTTTGAAGTGTCACTATCTTCCGGAAACAAGTTGTTCAAAATCCGAACGTCTTCTACGGTGAGATCATCAGCAAAATCCAAATTACTATCTTTTTGCGACTCTTCTGTGGTAGTTTTTGGCAACGTATCCGGTTTTTCGCTATCTACTCGTTTTTTTTTTGCACGCCTTTCGTTTCTCACTACCTGTTCTTGTTTTCTCTTTGCGATATCTACCTGTTCTTTTTTTCTCTTTTTTTTTGCGTTTCTCTTTGCGATGTCTACCTGTTCTTTTTTTCTCTTTTTTTTTACTCGCTTTTCCTTTCTCTTCTTTCTTCCTATCTCTTTTTTTCTCTTTTTTATATATGGTGTAGGTTTCTCCTTTATCAATTGTCTTTTCGTTTCATTTCGAGTATTCCTTTTGAACAATTTATGTTTGATGACTTCATCGATGAATGTGTTCACATTCATGTTACCACTTATAAATCGCATAGCATCTTTTTTCACCAAGCGCCTGTGGAACATTGCCTTCCATATGTTCACATTTTTTTCTCTTTTCGCTGACAACTTTGTCAACTGATTATTAAAAATATACAATAAACTTTGTTTTATAACCTCAGGAAAATGTTCACAAACAATTGCGTCTGTAAATTCGTGCAATAAATTATAATGGTTTTCATGTACAACATACAACAACACAAACAACGAGTCGATTTTTGTTGTGCCTTTCTTTATCGTTTGTATACACGCTTGCAATGCCATGGTATGTTTGAACAAACTTTGGTTGTTGTGTTTTTTTTATCCTTGTTCAGTCCTTGTGTGTTAATGTTTTTTTTAGTTATTGAATTCGTTTCTGGTTAACTGGGATTTCCCGCGCTTGTTATTTTCAATAAGTGGTTGGTTGCTAATGCTATTCGTATGTTGTTAAAATTTGGTTAATTCTTTTTTTTTTAACCCTATTTTCTAACCTTACCTTTTTCTTACATCTTGCAAATAAAATGACCTCTGTGAAAAAATATTGTATTTGTTAATAGTATTCTTCATTATTTTTTTAAGGTAACTTTTGTATAATAACAAGAAAAAGAATAATAATTGTTCCAATAAATAATACTACTGTAATAAAAACCAAAAATAATAAACAATAATAACAATAAATAATACTACTGTAATAAAAAACAAAAATAATGGTATAATAATAATTAATAGTCATTATTAAGTTACTTCACCAGAATGTAAACGCAGAGCAACGAAACGCAAAAACAAAAGTAAACAATTTAAATGAGGTATAAGCCAAAATAAATTACCAAAAAAAGAAACAAGGTATGTATATGATCGATGAATTATGGATAAAAGTGAAAAATTATCTGTTTGATTACAAAAAACTTCATATGAAAAAATATAAGCCAATTGTAAAATGTTTTGATAATATGTTTAAAGAAATTTATAAACGATGGACTCGTTTTCCAGTGTGGCAAAATACTAATGAGATAAGTAGAGAGGAAGAGAACTATGAATATTTAGATAAGAATAATCTTAGAAATCTTCCTTTAACATCCGTTTGTTTTAACCCAAATCGTGACAATAACGGTGGGTGGTATTGTGGATATGGTTGGAGGGAAAACATAAAAAAATGAGTTCGTTCTATTTCGCTTTTTCTTTTTTTGGGTGGGAAGCAAAGCAAAGGAATCATGAAAGTATTGAGTTTCGACATGGGGATCAAAAATTTAGCATATCTTATCTTGCAAAAGCAAGAAGAAGGTTTTGACATTCAGTTTTGGACCGTGGAAGACATCACTGAAGGCTACACCCGAGCAAAGAAGCCGACAATCGGCCAATGCACCAAAGCAATGGTAAAGCATTTGCAAACGATTGATATTAGCGGAGTCACGCACGTTTTGATTGAGCAGCAGCCCGTCGGTTTTCACCAGCGCAGCAACACCATGATGAAATGCCTTAGCCACGTGGTGCAGGCGTTTTTTATCGATAGAGGAATTGAACATGTGGCATTCGTCTCGCCAAAGCGTAAATTGAAAATGGACGGCTGCCCCGACACGAAAGGATTAAAGACGAAAGAAAGATACAACCTTCATAAACAATTCGCCATCGATAAAACGTTGGAATTATTACCGGAAGGTAAATGGAGAGACTGGTTTTTATCTCTAAAAAAGCAAGACGACGCGGCTGACGCATTTTTGCAAGCCTACCAAACATTAATTGAAAAGCAAAAAAAACGAAAACGAGCGAGTAAGAAATAAGTTTTAATTTATGTAAAGTGGAAAAAGGAGATATAAAAGTAAACGCTATATGTTATTTTTTTAGTTTTCACTCTCATCAACATCTTTTACGGCCAAATAAAACCGAATATGGGACGATTCGATTCCGAGATTGTAGTCTAAAATCATAACGTCGTCTGATAAACACACGACAATCTTCGATTCCCTGTCCATGTTTTTTAGAAACGAATGGATCATCGCCGAGTCAAATGTGCCCTTGTAAAATGGTTTCCACTCGCCCATATCCAGATGCGTTTCGCCAAGCATTTTCGTGGTGCTGGCATCTTTCTCGGGTTGGTGATGGAAGCCACATCGCCCTGCTTCGCCAAAGAATTTTGTCACGATCAATCGATCGTTGCGATCTTCGCTTTTATTTGCCAAGATTGAGAAATCAATTTCAGTCGCCTTGCTTTCTTGGGAATGCTTGACAAAGCCTTTCAACTCACTTAAATCAAACTCAATCAAATTTCCTGCATTCATGTCTTGCATGCTTACGTCATCGTCCTCCAACAGCTGCAGCGTTTTGATGTAAAACACTTTTTTCGAACGCCGCTCATCGAATGTTTCCAACGTCAAGTTATTGTCGCTTGCGTACTGCACGATGTGAAGAACGGAAATGTTGGGGACATATTTTAACAATTGGATCAAATGCTTTAACTTTACGCACGTTTTGACTTCCTCCTGCGAATCGTTTGCAAACGTCACCTGGCAAGCATATTTCAACTGCACAAACGCCACTTGCTTCGAGTCTAAAGCGTTGACTTTCATCCCGGAAAACGATCCCGAGGAATTGGCAACCGTAAAGGTCAACGTTTCAAACACGCTGCCAAGAATGTCGCACATGTTTTTGAAGGAGCAAGGTGCGGAAATGACCATCCGAAACACCTCCTCCGTTTTGTTGCCAATTTTTTGCTTCTTTGCTGGCTGTTCATTCATCATCATGTTTTTTATTCTGCGTGCCTTTAAAAAAAAAGGATATTTGCCGTGTGGTTATGGGTTGTACACAGTTAATGCATGTGTGTAGACGTCCCAAACCGACAGCAAGCACTTTACTTCTTTTAGAAAAATCGAGTTAACGTGCACAATTTCACGTTTCTGGCGCAGCTCCTCGTACACTGTAAGCATCGATTTCTGGCGATGTCGCCAAAGTAGGTAGGCAAGCGTGACTGCCACTGACCGGCTTGCGCCAAATTGGCAGTGTACAAGAACTCGCTTGCCCTCCACAATCGCCTGGTGCAAAGTCAACGTGACTTGCAGTCCGTGACTAGCGTTGAAGAACAGGTTTGCCCCTTTAACGTCTCGCACCGGGACGCGCAAAAAATGCGTGAGGTAGTCGAATTGTGGGACTTCCATGGTCGCATTGATAATTAAGTCGTACGATCCGACACTAAACATAGCGTTGATACTTGACCCTACAAAGAGTGAACCCTTTGTAAACGGATCGACGTACATACAGGAGGGTGGGAGCAGCACCGTGCGGTATTGTGTCCACTTGGATGGAGTGGAGAAAGTGATCAAAGAATAATTATCGTCTCGAATGACGCCGCGCTCCGGCTGCTCCCCACGCTGACTTCGCACCAGCCAATCTTGGAGCTTCCAATACAGTAATTGTAGCGGCTCCCAAATCATACTTTAATGCTAAGCAAGATTATTGAGAAGTTTTTATTATTCGTCATAGGGAAAGTCGCCCTCCATTGTTTCCTCCACACTCGAGTCGTCCGAGGACGAACCCTCAAATTCACTCTCCGAGTCCTCCTTGTCGCTTCCAGAGTCAACCAAGGCATCTTTGTCCACGTCGTCAAACATCAACTTGTCGTACTCCGGGTCACGGTATCGTGTGACGGCTTTTCGCCGCCGCTTGCTCCTACGTGGCCCGTTGGAGTCGTCGTCTTCCAAAAGTCGCTTGTCGTACGGAAACTCCTCCAGGAGGGTGATGTGCTCTGGCTTCTCATGTGGTGGGTCGGACACTTGCTCGATCTCGGACTCGTCCCCCGACTCGTCTTTCACGATGAAATCCACCAAGCTGCCTTCGCTGTCGCTGTCGTCCGATCGTGTATCGTCGTCTTCCTGTGGGAGTAGGGTATCGGTATATGGTGTAGTCATGCTCGTTTTATGCAAAGGTTTCAAAAATGGTAGCGTTGGGGTTTTCTCTTGGCACAAGAAAAAAATTGCGTTCATTTTCTTTTTTTTTCGAAACGAACGAACCATTTTTTTGTTGGGGTAAAAGAAACCCATTCTTTCTTTCACTTCATCATGCCCCAATCTGCATACGGTACATTAACTCACCTTCACTCTCCAGGTGGTCTGGAGAAATTTTTAATTGAATCACCAAGCCTTACTTTTTGGCGCTACCAACACTTACAGTACACCAACTTTGCTATTGATTACAAAATGGTTAGCATGGAAGGTTCAGCACAAAACCCGTACCACAAATTAGATCGCGAGGGCGATTTATTAAACGACATGTTCCTTGTGGTAGAACTTCCAGCGCTTAAAGACGAACAACAATATATTGACTCCGTTGGTCAGTTAATGATTAAACAAGTCGATCTGAGCTTGGGAGGCGCCTGCGTGAAAAGTTTAACCGGTAACTACTTGTACTGCTGGGATGAATTAAGCGGTGGCACCAAACAATTAGAGGAAATGACAATGAAATACGGCTCGGATGCAAAAGCGAAAGCAGCAGCAAAAACCGTGCGTACCTTGTACGTGCCATTGCCATTCTTTGGTTCTAGTGGCAATGCGCTGCCATTGGTCGCGTTGCAGTTCCACAACATTAAAATTCAGTTCCAATTCGAAGACATCAAGAACATTGCAACAACTGGCGCGTTAATTAACTCAGTGCAAGACAAGGTATACACTGCCGCCAATCGAGGAGACGGCGCCGCATTAGAATGGAAACACATCAAGTGCCACTTGTTGTACGGCCAAGTATACTTGAGCGACGACGAGCGCTCGCGATTTGCAGACTTGGCAGTGGAAATGCTTATTACCCAAATCCAATCGCATGACGTTGTTACCGGAACCAGTGTGTTAGGCTCCCACCGCCTGAACTTTAACCACTCTGTGTCTGAACTCATTTGGGCAGTCAAAAATGCAAGTGGACCAAGCCTTGCTGCGCCATTTAGCGGTAAAGCAATCGCTGACACAGGGAGTGATTACGACGTCTTAACATCCGCAGACATGAAGTTAAACAACAACCCGCGTTGGGATTCCACCCTTCCTATGGAGTACTACCGCTTGGTTCAACCGTACCAGCACCACAGCAACATCCCAAAAGCCAAGGTGTACTGCTACAACTTTGGGTTGCACCCAGAGGAGGACCAGCCTTCAGGGGCAGTAAACATGTCCCGCATTGACTCGGTAACGTTTAAAGTAACCGCGGACAACGCGTTGGCTTCACTAGATGATGGTGCAGAATTGTATGTATTTGCACGCAACTACAATATCTTGGTCATCAAAGACGGTTTAGGTGGCTTAATGTACGCATCATAAACTCGCATTTTGTCTTTCGTTGAAAAACAATTCTTTTTTTTTTTGTTGGCGTAAATAAAACATTCCTTTCGCCTTTCATCATGCCAAGTCAAGATTACTCTGTTCTAACCCAACTCAACACTTTTATCAAACTTGATAAGTTCATCAAAGATAGCCCGGAGTTAACGTTCTTTCGCTATCAAATGTTGAAAAGCACCAACTTTGCGCTTAACCAGATTGTGGCGCCAATGCGTGGCTCCCACAGCAAGCGCTGGTGCACCATCGAGCGCAAGGGCGATTTACTGGGACAATGCTTCCTTATCGCCGACATGCCAGGCAGTAGCGTTGCCTGGAAAAAAGACGTGGGCCGTGCCATGATCGAGAGCGTTCAGCTGGAGATCGGCGGCCAGTGCGTCGAGCAGTTCAGCGGCCTCTACATGATGGCGTGGGACGCGTTGAGCGGCGGCTTAAAAACCTTGAGCGGCACCTCCATGATTGATATTGCAGACACCGAGAAAGGCAAAGCAAATCGCCTGTACGTGCCATTGCCATTCCACTTCTCCTCCGGGAACCCGGGGTTAAGCCTTCCACTAATTGCCTTGCCGTACCACGACGTCAAAGTTACCGTGGACTTGAAAGATATTGCTGCCATTGCAGGCGCTGGTGCAAAAGTTACTGAGTTAGCATCCAAATCCAAATCAGGCGAACGCGGCCAGGCTCAAATTGCTGAAAACGATCAACAAGCGTTGGCATGGTCCGACTGCCACTTTTACTTGGAAACCTGCCAAATCTACCTGGACAAGGAGGAGCGCGCGTCCTTTGCTGACTTGACCACCGACATCTTGATCGAGCAGGTTCAAGACAAAATCATGTCCGCAAGTGACTTTGGACGCCCGATGTGCTTGACCTTCAACCACGCCGTGTCCGAGTTAATCTGGTGCAGCCAGACAGCAGACTTGGAAATCGGCGGCGATGCATACACTGGCATCTCCCTCACCTTCAATAACCACGAGCGCTTTGACAAAGAGCACAAAGAGCATTTGGAATACTTTTCGAAAGTACAACCATGGATGCACCATAGTAGCGGAGACCCAAAAGATATTTACTGCTACAACTTTGGGTTGAAGCCGGAAGATCCACAAGTGTCCGGTTCCGTGTCGTTGTCCGGCATCGACAACGTCATGATGACCTTGAAAGGTAATTCTGGCGCTGGAAACACCACCCACATCTTTGCACGCTCCTACAACGTGTTAAAAATTGGCCAAGGCATGGGTGGCATTGCCTTTACCTCGTAAGTTTTTTACAGTCGCTTATTTATTTTTTTTTGTGCGCCCTAATAAAACAAATGGCATCGTTTGCCCTGGCATTACTTCCACCAGCAGTATACTACTTTGTTTCGCAAAAACCTACCCCGGTACAACTCATGCACGGTCAGCTGATGAATCGCTTGGGGCCAGTCACAAGAGCACCCCTGCATTACGATCCTGGCACCAAACCATTGCAGACCTCGCAGCCACCGAACCTGACATTGAACTGCTTTGGGAATGCAATGTGCACGGCTCCGTTCACACCCTTGCCAAAGAAGAAGTCCACCTTTCGTGTTCCAGACAGCGCGTACAAGCAACCATTGAAGGCCGTGGTGAAGCGTGGCGTCATCCAAACCCTTGCCGGCCCAATTGATGACTACGTAAGCGTTATGCCCCCGCCCACAGGCAACTACCACCAGGCAACGAACGGTCGCCTGAAACACCTTCAAGGCAACGCCGCCAAGTTAAAGCGAAAAAAAGATGTGTCCTTTTGCGCTGTCGGGGAGGCAGAGAACTTTGTGGAGCCGTCGGTGTACAGAGCAGCGCATGAACGTCAGCTGGAGAACAAAGATTTTTTGCTGAACGACCTGCAGCCTTGCAACACAGGTATGCACGAGACGCTGCACGATCGCAAGGTCAGCGGTGGCCATGGAATGTCTCGTTTTGTCCCAGCAATGCCCTACACCACCAAAGTTTCCTACCGGCACACAGGCAATTCACAAGCCGTTGTGGACGCACAAATGGCCCGGCAGCTGAAGGTAAAATGTCACAGCGGGGAGGTGCGGTCGAACCATCAGGGTGCGGCGGATGGCTTGGTCAAACAAGCCTTTTTGCACAAGGACAGCCAGTCCAAGGGCTTTGATGTAGAAGAAGTGTACCTTAACCGAAAGAACCACAAGCAGGCCAACGTCCTAAAGGCGTCCAAAGTCGACAGCCAAACCTCCCGCACCTCGCACTCCGAAACCTCAGTGCAAACCAACCGGCACCTTGACATCGATTTTCGCAAGGGTATGGACACCGACGTGGCTTCCAACCAACTGGAACATACCGGCAAGCGCACTGCGCGGTTTGGGAACTTCGAAATGACCAAGAAGAACCCACTTTACAACAAGCAGCACCGCTCGGTAAACCGCGCAAAGCGTCATACAGTCCACCAAACATTCCAAGCAGACGTGGTCGCTTCGTCCAAGAAGCCAAGCAGGCAGAATCGCATCCGTGACAGCACAATGCGGGTCTCCTCGCGCCAGCCTGCTCCTTCCTTGACAGATGCCTTCACGGGGAATGGGTACGTGGCGGGTGAGTCGGGGGTGGACTACAGCAACGAGCAGACCTTTACCCGCGCCAACCCGCTCTACTACAGCAAGTTTCGCATGGGCAGCGAGGGCTCCAGCCGCCAGGCTATCGGAGAGTCGCAGTTTGCCAACGACGTGAAAACCTACGCCAAGTCCGGCATCGCTTACAACGGGGAGGTCCGCAGCCCGTCCTGCGACTAAATAAAAAAAAAAAGAATGGTTGCGCGCGTTTTTTTTTACCTATTGGGAAGGTTTGCAATAATTATCTTTACACGAGAGGTTTATGTTTTGGGCGGTTTTCGTATGTGAAGCACCTCGACTGGAGTCTTGAGATATTTTCATAGAAGTGTTTGGATTGATAGTGCATGTACTGCCGCCATGTTGCTCCGGTCTGCCTCGTTGGCAACAACTGCTCTGGTTGGAGGTTGACTCTGTTGAACAATTGTTTGGCGTTGAGTTCCACCTTGTGTTTTCGGTAACTCTACTTGGCATATTTTTGTTTTGATTTAGCGCAAGATTTTTTTTGCCTAGTGAGTCGTCCCGATCAACAAGGGGCGAACTGCATGAACAAACCCGATTGTCATGTGGTGGTCCCGCTGCTGGAAATTGACAAGGCTGCCGTCTGGATTCCGGAACTCGAGGCGAAGCTGGTTAATGCTTTGCTGCCCTGCAAGGTCCAACTCCATAATTTGATGGCGGTTAATATGGAACACACTCGTCTGGACAATCTTCGCCAGAGGGGTGGATATACCATGCGGCTGCCTGCCAGTGGTATGGTCGGCCAAGGCGTTGGGGTGGAGGACCTGGTGCTTTTGGGAGCATGGCATGTTTGTCACGTAGAGCAGGATGTAAGGCGGTGGCTCCACGTGGTATTGGTCCGGGAAAGCCAGGGTCATTTGGGCATTGGATGCAAGGTCCGTTGTGCCTAGCCCCAAGGTGCGGCCCATCAACGATTGTTGGAGGATTTTGGCGTGCGTATAATCGGCAACGTTGTCGGCGCCGGTGGTTGGCAGCAGTTGGATTCGAAACTTCTGGTTGCTTCCACCCATGCTGTATCGATTCACCAGCTCCGGAAAGAAGCGAACCTTTGCACCGGCCACCACGTTGTAGGTGGTGCCAAACCCTGTGACACCAAACGCCTTCTTGTCAGCAGCAGAGAGTGTTACTTGGGTGCCTGCGATGGTGTTGAGGTACCGCACCTTCCACGTTTTTTCGTGGGTTTCCTGCACGGCCACCAGCGGAAAGTCGGTGGTGTAGGCAAAGCCGCTGAGGTCCGTGTCAATGGTAAACGATTTGGTGACGCCTTGATTGGATGCTATGACCGTGTACTCGTTAAAGGTGGGAAAGTACGAGCGAGGGGCAACGAGTGGATCACGATTTGTGGTTGGGTAGTAAACGGTGGCATCCACCCCCAACAAATTTAAACCTCGCTGCGACGTCTCTTGAAAATCCAACGCCTCCACCGAGGCAATGTCATGCAAAAAGTGAAACTGAAAATACCCATCTTCGGTCATGGTGCAGAAAATGTCGTCTTGGGTGGAGAGGGTATCGGTTAGCGCATCTCCCACATTAAACTGATCGTTGATCTCTTTTACAACGTCCGTGCGGAAGTTAATAATTTCCAAATCGGCATTAATATTAATACTTTTCGTGTTGATGGTACCATTAGCATCTTTGTATTGAATGGCAAATGACGTCGTTTCCTCGTTCATGTGTCCATGGTTCAATCGCCGGTTCATTTCCGCAACCAGGTCGCCGGCGGCGTAAAACCCCTCGGGCACCTGCAAGGTTACTTTGGGGGTGGGGTTTCCGGAGCCACTCTCTTGGACCACTACCGTGTCGGAGACGCCTTCCACCACGTTTGGCTGCACTTGAGTAGGAAGCTCCAGGGTACCAAGGCGTATCTGTTGCACCCGATTGATTCGATCTGGCAAATGGATGGTGTACTGATTTGGGTTAGGATCCCGCGAAACGTCCCTGCATGCAGAGGAAAACGACACGCTGGAGTATTGGTTATGGAATGGATTGGAGTCTTTCATCTTTCTTATCCTTCAACAAAAAAAAAATTGTTAGCGTAATTAATACTTGCTGTGAATAAGCTTGTATAACTTGGTACGGCTGCTAGGATCCTCTTTCTGGTGCACCTTGTTGGACCTGCGGATAGCATCCTGCGCAATGTCCGTTGGTAGGGTGTGGGAGTATGGGGTAGTGGCGGCTTTCGTAGAGGCTGGCGGGGCAAGGGTAAAGGTTGGGGGTGATGTTGACTTCACCGTTTTGCGGGTAGCGTAGTGTAAGGTAACGAGGGATACAATAACCATAACAATTGGCATTATTTTAAGACTCGCGAGTCCAACCACCGCACCCACCCCCATCGTAATCCAAAATGCAGTGTTTACATTTTCCGGCGTAAGATGCTCCATGGTGTTTTTTTTTAATATGGCATTATATTATTTTTTACTACTTTTACTGTGGTGGCTGCTGCATCATGCTTCCCAGGAGACTCCCCACACTGTCCATGTTGCCCATCATGTTGGCTGCAAAATCTTGAATGTCGCTCTCGTTGATCTCCTGCGTCACCCGCTGGCTCAGCGCCTCAATGTTTAAGTCGTTGGCATTCATTTCTCCCGTTTTCATCTGCTCTGCCATGCCCATCGCCATTGTTTGTATTTTTTGCATCATGTTGCTTGGCACGGCCTTGTAGAGTAGGTACATCTGGGAATATTTCTGCAGCTCGTTGAGGTACTGCCAGATGACCTCTCGTGTCTCCTCGTCCACCTCCTGCCACTTTTCCTCGATATTAATCTTTTGAATGTAAGGGGGGAAATTTTGGGCTTTCATCACCACTTCTGCATTTTTCTGCTGACATGCCTGGGCCAACGGCCCCATGAACTGATTCCATACTTGCAGCAGTTCCTCCTTCTTGGCCTCTCGCAAATTCTCCGGGGCGTGCTGCGTAGCCATGGTAAACTCGAGTTTGCTGGCCTTTAAGTTGGTGTCCTCGGGGTATACTTCGACCAGCGCGTTTAGGAACTGCAGTTCGTAGTCAATGAAGGCATTGATGCATGTGGTAATCACGTTTTCGTTGGTGGCCATCTTGTTCTTTTTGTTTCCCCTGCGTTGAAAAAAAAAGTCCCGCCTGAACGAAGGTCATTGGTATCTTTTTTTTGTTTCCCAAAAAGAAATGTCTGTACCCGCACCTTTGCTAAGCATCCAGCAAGAGCGCCCTTCCCCGGTGCAAACTCGTAGTTTTTCAGAGCGAGACGAAAGCAACCGGGTCAACTCCCGAATGATTCCCACTGCCAACAAACGCATGGTCACACGAGCCGTCGTGGATGAGCAACCATCACAACAACCGGAACTATCACAACAACCGGAACTTACTGCAAAAGAAGAAGAAGAAGAAGAAGTTACATTGGGAATACCCATGTGGATCATTGTTTCTGCGGTGTTGCTTGCCCTCTACTTTCTTCTCTTTCGTTAAGTTGTTTCTACTACCCGAAACTCTTCGTCCACCCGCGCAGACGCACCCAGCATGATGTTGTGCTGCTTCTCGGTAACAAATTTGACCACCTGCTCTTTGATTTCATCAAAGTCGCCTTGCTTTGCGGGGGGCACCTTCCAACCGTGTAACGCTTCTTTCACGGCAAAGATAGGAGAGAAGGCATCTTTCGATAGTTTTGGATCGATGGGCGTTGCGGTATCGTTTACAACTTTTTCAAAAGCCAGCAGCTGGTTCATATTCTTGCAGACCGACAGGAAGGCTTCGTTGGAGTAATCGCGGAAGTCGCTGAGTTGGAGGCAAAGTGTCAACGCCTCGTCGTTATCCTCTACCTCGGGCACGTGGACGGGCAAATTTTGTTTGGTGGAGCCCCCGGATGACTTGGTCCACTGATGTGTGACAAACCCGATGACCATCCCAGCAGCGGCCCCAATCATGCCACCTTGCAGTGTTTTGGTTAGCGTCGTCATGTTTTTTTTTTCTGCCATATTATTCCGTTGGTATGAACGCAAATTAAATTGTTGCGAAAAACAAATATGGTAACGGTAACATTCACAATGGGGAAGGAGCCCTTGTACAAACAGCAACGATCGCCTCTGCCGCAGATCAAAATATACGGTGGGGCTTTCACAGGGATTTGTTTCTACTGTAGACGAAGATCGCACAGCCAAAAATGGTGCCCACTTCGCCGCTGCCGATCCTGCAGAGAATACGGCCACAGCGAATCAATATGTTACAAAATCAAAAAATAATCTTCAAAGCGAAAAATAAATGTTGATAGGAAACACAATAACTAGAAATAGTTCATTTCTTCGTGTATTTTTTTTTGATAGGAAAACCAGCGTTTAAGCCAGAAAAATCGTAGTGTACATTTGGTAAAACACGCGTACTTGTGTAGTCTAGACTTTCCTAGTAAAAATATTTGGTAGTTTATCAAGTAGGTTTAAAATGTTACAAAAAAATAGCATTTTTTATTTACGGCCTGTGTGCCTGTAATTTTTTTTTAGTGGGAACACAGCAGGGACTACAAAACCAACCTAGTTTTGAAAAT
>Ga0206682_10002197_pt1 | contig 18141 bp, 3 predicted proteins | sample M240m12015metaG_FD_155444 | JGI IMG/M metagenome (GOLD analysis project Ga0206682, IMG submission 155444) | Ammonia-oxidizing marine archaeal communities from Monterey Bay, California, United States - M2 40m 12015 | ecosystem: Environmental > Aquatic > Marine > Intertidal zone | place: USA...
TCTTCGCCCGGGCGCGAATCTTCCGTCGGTGTCGGCGTCGGCGTCGGCGTCGGCGTCGGCGTCGGCGCTCCCTTTTTTTCTTCGCCGCCGCCGCCGTCCGCGCGGGGACTCGGCTCGCGGCTTCGCTTTTCGGACGCGTCAGCGCTCGGGACCGCGAGACTTCCGCGAGACTTTCGCGAGACTTTCGCGCTTTCGCGGGAAGCGCCCGGGGGCGCTCCCGCGGCTCCCGCGTCGCGCTCCGCGTTCGGCGGCGGCGCGGGAGCGCCGTCGTCGTTCGCGTCTCGTTTTTTTTCGTTCGCGCTCGCCTCCGCGCGAACAAAGTCGCTTCCCTCCGTCGCGCGCGCCGTTCCCACGAACGCGATCACCTTGCCCGGCCCGTCGAACTTTTTGCCGCCGGGCGACACGTACCACAGCCGCCGCCGCTTCCCCGCGGAACCGCCGGATGGCGAATCGTTCTGGTCGTAGCGCGCGGTCCACGAGGGGCCGAGCCGCTTGCCCGTGTCGCGGAACACGCGCTCGGAGAGGCAACGCGTCGCCGCCTCCGTCGCGGTCTCCGCGGACGCGCCCGCGACCGGAGGAGCCAGCGGCGTCGCGCTCGGCGTCGTCTCCTCCGGCGCTCCGGATGGACGCCCGACGAAGACGTCCCTTCCCACTCGAGGTTCGTCCCCGCCGACCGCCTCGGAGGCGGGCGCAGCCTGCGTGGCCATGATGGCCTCCGCTTCGTCCGCATCGTCCTCCTCCGGCGAGGGCGCGCGGGCGCGGCGCGCCTTGTCATCCGCCGCGCCGCCCAGGGAGGAGCCGCGCCGCGCCGCGCCCGCCTCGGGCGACCCGAAGATCTCCGCCAGCGGCGATCGCGCGTGCGCGGGAGAGCGCGCCTTGTTGGCACGCCGGTCGCGAGGCGAGACGCGCCGCGCGGGGGGACTGCGCGTCCCGCCGCGACCGGCACCCGCGCCGCCCGACGGCGTCGCCCCGGCCGACCGCGAGACGCGCGGCGTCGGCATCGCGATCGCCTCGCCTCTGACCCGGCGCGCACCCGTGGTACCGCGCGCGTCCGCTTGTGACGAAAAGGCGAGGCGCGGTCGTAGCTGCTGACTCTGACTCGTTTGAAAACGATGCCTGTAGACAAGTCGAACTGTCGCTGTCGGTCACCGCGAAAATATGTCGAAATGAGGCAGGGTCTATAACTCCTATGCTCGTCCACACCAAAACCGGTGATTTCGACAGGTGGAACGCAATGATTGGAACCCGTGCCGACTTTTACAGACATGTTGAGTTTGTTTTTTGTTTTGTCCGACTCGCTTGGGATCGGGCGGGACGGTCGCTCAGACCCGGGCGCGATGGCGGGCAACACTCCCGCGGGAATACCGGTACGTCCGCAGTCTAACACCAGACCACCCTCCCCGCGACGTTCGTTCGACCACCACCCCAACTTTCCCCGCGCGTCGTCCCTCGCGCCACGCCGAGACGGACGCGTTCTCTGCATCTCCTAGACTCCTCGCCACGTCTCGCGCGAACACGCGAAGAGTCGCGTGACCGACACCGCCGCTCGCGCAGCCCGCGGTCGGGCTCTCGGGACGATTAAGGCGAACACAACCTGCCCAAGGTGGTCACACGTCTCGACCTCGCGGGCGCACATCGCTTCGCGCGCGCTGTAGCCGCTCGCGGCGCGCGCGCGCGCGCGCGTCGGTCATGTCGTACGCCATTCGTTTCCGACCGCGCCCACCCCATCCCGAGCGGGCGCGCCTTTCGGCCATCTCTGACCCGTAGCCCCGCCTCACCGCACCCCGAACCTAGACTGGGAGGTTCGAGGAGATGACCCGCCAGGACGTGCCTAAGCTCACGGGTACGCCCCGACGCCCCCGCCGCGCCGAACCGCCCGCGCCGACCGCATCGCGTTTCCCCTATCGGTCGCTTTTTCGTCCAAGAGAGCCGTGTGCTCAGCCCCGCGTGTGCCAACCGCGATTCTCGTCCCGGGAGTGTCCAACACGCGCTCTCGTGACGGAGGCGATCGGCGCGTTTTCTTTCGCTTTCGCGTGTGGCGTTTTTTTTTTAGTGAAACCCCACCTTGGAATTTTTTTACGCGCGACGCGGTGCGGCGGTGAAACGGCGGTGAAACGGCGGTGAAACGTCTCCACCGCGATCTACGCCGCGATCTTCCACCTAATCTTCCACCTCATGCCCCAAACATCCCCCGAACAACGCGCAGAGGAGGAGCGTCTGATCCACATGCAGCGGTCGCACATGGCGCGGAAGCACCGCGTCGCGAAGGACCGCACGGACGAGGGCGTGTTCGACTCGGCGCGGGCGAGCGAGGCGCGCGCGCTGCAAAAGTCCCTCTCGGCGCCGACGCGGCACAAAACCGTGCGGCACGCGTTGGCGGGCGGGATCGCGACGACGTTCCTGCAGGATCGGCGTGCGGACGGCGCGAGCACTCCGGGGAGCGACGCGAGCGACGCGGACGACAAGGGTCCCCGCCGCGGGGGAGGGACGGGTGGCGGAAGCGACGATACCGGCGTCGGCGTCGACGCCGTCGACGCGCGTCTCGTCGCCGACGGGTCCGAGCGCGTCACCGAGGCGTCACCGAAGAATCGACTCGGCGCTTTGACGATTCCAAAGGCGCACTCGAATGCGCCTCACGCCGGAAGGGCCTCACTGGAAGAGCCCGAAAGAAACAGAGAAGCTCGCGCGGAGTCTCCGGCGGAGTCTCCGACGAAGCGCTACGCGCGCGCGAGCGTCTCGCAGCGCGAGGAGGACGAGGAGGCTGAGAAGGCCACGACGCCCATGAGCACGCAGCGCGGGCCTTCGCGCTCGCTGCGCGAGTACGAGTCTCTGCACCCCGCGGACGACTCGCCCGACCGCGGCGCGTCGCCCGGCGCCCTCAGCCTCTCCGGCGGCGTGCTGATGGAGGAGCTGCTGACCCGCGAGTCGCGCGAGGGCGAGGACGTGACGAAGGTGGACGTGAAGAAGGTGAAGGGCATCGCGCTCATGCTGGAGGTGGCCAAGGCGGACGACCTGCTTTCCGTGCAGGGGTGCGTCGAGGAGTACGGACTGGAGCTCACCTCCGTGGCGTGCGTCAACACCTCCGGCACGTCCGCGCTGCACGCGGCTGCCTCCGGCGGCGCGACGCGCGTCGCGCGGCACCTCGTGACGAAGGTGTGCGTGGACGTGAACGCGACGGACAACTGGGGAAACACCCCGCTGGACGAGGCGCAGCGCGCGGGAAAGGATGAGATGTGTCGTTTTCTCATCGCCGCGGGGGGGTACTTGGGGTCAAGAAGCGACACGTTTGTCAAGCAGCCCGTCGCCGCGCGCGCGGTCATCGGCGGCGCGTCCCCGCGGTTCCAGGAATCGCCCTCCGGGAGCCGCGGCGGGAGCGTGCACGGCGGGGACATCGCGTACCTCGCGCTGAACCACTCCCCCGTGGAGTTTTCGAGGACAAATTCGAACACGAATCTCGCGCTCCTGCAAGGGGGCGCGAAGTCGCCGCGTGCGGAGTCGCCGCGCGCGCCGCCGCGGCGCGGCGGCATGCGCCGGCGGCGAAACAGCCTCAACGACTTGTGCCTGGAGAACATCCGGCACGAACAGAGCGCGCTGCCGCCCGCCGACGCGGCGTACGCGGCGATCCGCACCGCCACCGCGGCGGCGGCCACCGCGGCGGCGGCCACCGCGGGCGTTCCCGGGGGAGACAAAATTTCGTCCCCGACGTCCCCGACGTCCCCGACGTCCCCTGACTTCGCCGGCCAGTTGGCGGACTCGACGTCGCCGACGGCGCGCCACAAAGGCGACGAGGCTTCGCCTTCCGGCGTCTCGGACGCGGGCGGCGGGTACGACTTCGACGTGCGTGATGACGTGCACAAGACCATGTACACGACCATGTCCTCCGCGGCGCCGGACGCGCACGACGAGTGGGAGGTGATGCCGTGGGACGTGCGCGTCGATATAAAAGTGGGCGAAGGCGCGTTCGGGGAGATTCGCCGCGCGACGTGGCGCGGCGTGGACGTCGCCGTCAAGACTCTGAAAGCCGATTGCGCGTCGGACGCCATCGCGCTGAAGGAGTTCAACCGCGAGATGAGCATCTGGTCCCGGCTCGTGCATCCGAGCATCGTGCAGTTCCTGGGCGTGGGGTACAGGCACGACACGCCTCGCTTGATGCTCTGCGAGTACATGGAGGGTGGGTCGCTGCAGCAGAAGCTGATGCAGATGAACGCGAGCGCGAAAAAGTTTCTGTTCGACCAAGGGTTCGCGGTGATCAAGGGGATCGCCGGCGCGATGACGTACATGCACTCGCGGCGGCCGTTCGCGGTGATCCACCGCGACTTGAAGCCGGCGAACATCCTGCTCACCGCCACGGGCGAAGCCAAGGTGGCGGACTTCGGGCTCTCCAAGATGCTGGACATCGACACCCCCCGGGGGGTGAACGACGCGGGAGAGCCGGGACCCTTCGACGACAGCGCGCACGACGAGCGGGCGCGCGGCGGCGCGGAGGCGGAGGAGGACGCGGCGGCGCGTCCCGCGGTTCAGCCGCCCTCGCCGCCCTCGCCGATGTTCGCCGCGGGCGCGGCGGGCGCGACACGCGGCGCCACCCCGGAGGAGCGCGCGGCGCACGAGCTCCTGGAGACGCGACGTCTGGATTACGGCGAGAAGGTGTACTCGCAGCTGTACAACCACGCCTTTTTGATGACGGGCGAGACGGGCGCGTACAAGTACATGGCGCCCGAGGTGTTCAAGAACGAGCTGTACGGGTTGAAGTGCGACGTGTACTCGTTCGCGATGATCGCGTACGAGGTGTTCGAGGGGATCATGCTGCTGCGCGACCCCGTGTCGTGGGCGCACGGCGCCTCCGGACCGGACGAGACGCGGCCGGCGTGGATGTTCCTGCCCGCCTACGACACGCGCAGAACCGCCGAGTGCATCGAGCTGCTGGAGCAGTGCTGGCACGACGACCCGAAGGAGCGGCCGACGTTCATGAAGATCAGCTCGGAGTTCAAGCGCATCGCTCGCATTCCCCGGTCCGAGCGGCCGCGCTCCGCGAGCAAGAAGAAGCTCCGGGCGGGCTCGGACTCGAAGGTGGGGTCGCTCTCGACGAGGAGCGGCGGGTCGGGAACCCTCAGCGGCGACGCGCCTTCCGGCGGCGAAGACGAGCGCGCGCCGCGGTGCGCGTGCGTCGTCTCGTGATTGACGCGCAAAGCGTAAAAAGTGTAATATGACGTGTAAGTCCTAAAATGCGTATCGTCGTGTGGTAACGCGGAGACGAATACGTAGCTACGCGTTCAACGAAGCGATATAAAAACGAAAGTCGCGTGATAAGGTAAAATCGTCACCTCCTACTCGTCCTCCTCTTCCCGCACCGCGCGCCCCAGCTCCTGGAACTGCCTGCTGATCAGCTCGTACGACGTGAACGTGATGGCGGCGGCGGGCGTGGTTCTGACTAGGTTGGTCCCCACGCCGCGGTAGAAGGCGCGCCACCCGCCTCCCTCGGCGTGGATTTTTTTCGTTAGAGAAAGCACGCCCCCGAACGGCCCAAAACCCTGCACGTGCATGTGGCTGCGGATCACCTCGTGCGGGTACGTCACGGAGGAGGCCACCATCTTGGCCACCGCGCTCGCGCACGCCAGCTCGAGCCCGGTCAAGTCCCCGACGTCGCGCGACGCGTCTCCGGTCGCCGCCTCCGCGCGCCGAATCCCGAACACGTCCCCGCGCGCGAGCTCGAGTTTCAGGCGCTCGTACACGGGGAACTGGATCACGACGTGCGCGATGCCCGCCAGCGAGGGCGCCAGCCCGCTGTACAGCCCCCGCGCGCCCTCCTCCGTCGCGACGCGGCGCAGCGCGTCGAGCGTGCCCGCGTAAACCACTCGGGTCGGCATTGAGCCCCGCAGCGCGCGGCTGTGCTGCACTTGTAGCCTCGTCTTCACCACCCACAGCGGGTTGGTCACCAACACCGTCGCCGCGCCCGCGCCCGCGGCGCTGGTCATGTGCCGCAGGGACGCCGCGAACTCGGACTCCGGCGCCGCGGAGGCGCCGCGGGTTTTCAGAAACTCGTACGCGGTGAAGTACACCGCCCAGTTGGGGAGCAGCGCCGCGACAGTCGGGGTGAGGCCCCGGTACAGGCCGACCGCGCCCTCCAGCCTGACGATCGACCGCAGGCTCTGGACCGTGCTCACGTACGCATCCCCGCCCGCGCGCAGCGTGCTCACCTGCAGCCGCGTCTTCAGGACGTCCAGGGGGCACACGATGGTCGCCGCCACCGCGCCGGCGCCGGCGCCCGCCAGCGCGTTGCTCACCTGCGGGTCGGTCAGCGCGCGCGCCGCGTCGCGCGCGACGCGCGATGAGCGAACCCAGTCGCGCGCCGTGCGCGTCGACGCGGGGCGCTCGGAGGGGGCGTGCGCGCGAAACGACGCGGCCGTGGCGCGACGCGAAGGCGTCGACGCCGCCGTCGACGCCGCCGAAGATGTCGTCGGCGTCGCCGAAACGCGGTCGCGCGCGACGGTCGCGACGCGACGCGTCCACGTCCACGCGCTCGCGTCCGCGGATGACGCGCACGCGGTGGATGCCACATCGTTCGGCGTCATCGTTCTCCCGACGGCACGCCTTTCCCCACGCGTGTCCTCCCTCGGTATCCCCGTCCCCGCGCCCATCCTATCCCCGGCAGAGTTGAGTCGGCGCTTTCCTTTTCGCTCCGATCCCCGCAATCTCCCCTGCTATCCTCCTGTGCCTCGCCGAAACCGATCGAGACGCACCGCACTCGCTCGCACTACCGTCCCGCCGCGACCCACAGCGAATTCACCGGCGCGCGCCCCACGACCGCGTCCCGCGCAATGCCGCAGGGCACGGACGGATTCGGATAGAGTTTCTTATTGTTTTCTTGGAAGCGCGAAAGGCGAAACCGCGAGAAATCAGCTCGACTCATCAAACGTCGCGTCGCGGTCACAACGCGTGGCGCCGGTTGGCATGGGGTGCGTTCCGGGATCTTAGCGAAGGGACGGACGTCTTCGATGCGTGATGGGGGAAACATGGCAAGGTGAAAAGCAACTTCGCGGCCTGCAACCCGTGCCCGCATGGCAAGCGGAAAAGCATTTGCGCTGACTGCAACCCGTGCCCGCATGGCAAGGTGAAATACAGCTGCGCGGACTGCAACCCGTGCCCGCATGGCAAGCACAAACGAAACTGCGCGGACTGCAACCCGTGCCCGCATGGCAAGCACAAATGAAACTGCGCGGACTGCAACCCGTGCCCGCATGGCAAGCGGAAGTACGACTGCGCGGACTGCAACCCATCTCCCAGCGGTAAGCTGAAACGCGTGTGCGCGGATTAGAGCGGTATCGACTCATATCACAAAGAAGAGGCTAATAACACGGTGACGCGCGCGCGCGTCGAAAACGTTTTTTTTTTTGGCGCGATGTCCCCCCGCGGCGCTTCTCACCGCTCCAGGTTGGGCGAACGCTCGTCGACCCAGTCCACGACATCCTTCAGCACCTCGAACCCGTGGCTTTCGGCGATGGAGCGCATGACGCGCAGGTCGTCCGCGGCGGCGCGCTTGTGCTCGACGCACTTGAACAGGCCGCCGCACGCGCAGCGGCTCGCCAGGCGCCCCACCTTGATGGCGCCGTCGCGCGCGCACCGTAGATCCTGCGTCTGCGTGACCCGCAGACGCTCGTTGACCCGCCGCACGAGCGTCGACTCGACCCACTCGACGTCGTACGCGCGGTCGCACGACAGGCACTCCCACGTCCCGTCCTCCACCAGGCGCTCGTCCCGGCACAGGTCCACGTCCCGGCAGTCGCCGCAGTGCTCGCACACCACGTCGCGCAGCGTGAACGTGACGCACGGCTCCCGGAACGTCGCCTCCGGCGCGTACTCGGGCACGCGCAGGAGCTTGAGCGCGTTTTTGCGCAGCAGCGCAACCGGGCCCGCCGCCGCCGCGTCCAGTCCGAGCACCGCGCACAGCGTCTTGACGAACGCCAGCGCGGGCGTGCCCCGGGCGGCATCGCTCAGGTGCGCGCCGGGGGGCGTCGGGAACCTGTGCTCGGGGTTGTTGCGCGTCGCGCTGCCCGGTCCCAGGTGCTTCTGGATCTCGCCCACCAGACGCAGGACGCGCTGCGAGAAGTATCCCTCGATTTGGCCAGCCAGCCACGCGACACGCGCCTCCTCCGCCGCGGCGGCGGCTTCGCGGCCGAGGGGAAGGCCGCCCGGGCCTTCCTGCTTTTCCGCCGACCCGATCCCCGGCGTGTCTTCGCGCGGGGCCGCCTCCAGCGCCTCGTCGCCCTCCTCGTCCAGCGCAACCAAATCCGGCTTCGCCGACCCGCCGGCGCCGTCCCCGTCGGCGTCACCGCGTTCGCGCTTCCAGGGGCGGAAGATGAACTCGCCGACGAGCACCTCGAAGTGCTCGCGGAGGGACTCCGGGAGGAACGACGCCACGTTCCAGTGCATGTCCAGCGCCTCGCCCCCGCCGTCGCCGCCGTTCACGGCGCCCGGGTCGAGCTCGTCGTCGTCCGGGCCCTGCGTGTCGTGCCCCGCCCACTGCGACGCCGTCGGCAGCGCCGACGCCACCAGCCCGCCGTAGTCGAAGGGCCCGCGGAACAGCAACGCGTGCCACTGCTTCACGGGCTCGAGCTCCAGCCAGGAGAAGAGCTCGCGTTTGCGCAGCGACGCGCGCATGCCCTCCACGAACGCGCTCGCGTTCGCTAAACGTTTCTTACCGGTGCTCACGATGACCCGGCGCGCGTCCGCGAACACCACCGTCGCGCCCAGCTTCTTCATCTCCGCCAACAGAAGCGTGAAGGTTTTCCGCACGCAGAGCTCGACGAGGTGTCGCAGCGACGGCTCGCGCAACGCGCTGTCGTCGCTCAAAAGCCACCGGCGCAGTTGGCCGAGAAGCGCGTCCGCGTGCGGGTTGTGGCGCTCCGTCGCATCGACGAGCCAGTCGTTGACGAGCTTGCGCAGCACACCGAACGCCGCGGAGGCTTCGTGGCCGCCGCCGCCGCCGTCGCGCGAACCGTCGCCGTATGGATCCGCTCCGCGATTTTTTCCGCCGCGCGTCTTCGCCGGCGCGTCGTACCCGAGCAGCGCGCCGCGCTCGAGGTCGTTGAGCAGGTGCGCGTTGGCGATGGCGCACACCGCCAGGTGGTGCGTCTTGAACTCGACGCACACCGCGCGGTACGCGCCGGGCGCGCACACCTCCGCGCGCGCGCTGTCCAGACTCGTAGTCTCGTCCATGACCCCCGGGCCGCTCTCCGCCGCGCCGCCGCCCAAATCGGGCGCGCCGCCCGGCCCGGTCCACAGCAGCTGCGCGCCGTCGCGCAGCGCGCGCGCGAAGAAGGTGTCGGCGACGTGCAGGCACCAGTCCTTGCCCAGGTTGCCGAGCGGGATGTGCGCGTAGCGGCAGACCGCGACGCGCGCGCGCAGCCACGCGGCGTGCGCGGCGACGCGCGCGAGCGCGGTCTTGACGACGGGGACCTGCCACCCCAGCGCCGGAGCGATTTCGCGCGCGTCCGCCGGGTCGGCGGGGACGCACACCACGGGAAGCCGCGCCAGCGCGGGCACCAGGCGGGTCATCCGCCCTGCCGCGCCATCGCGCGCGGGAGCTCCCGCGCGGGAGCTCCCGCGAGTGCCGTCGGACTCGTGTTCTTCCTCGAGGAAATCGAAATCATTCATCTGTGTGTCGAATCCGTGAGCCGATTCGTCGTCGCCGGACGAAAGCGTTCGCCGGCCCGTCGCGGAAAACCCGCCCGCGTCCTCCAGGCTGCACACGGCGGAGCCGGCGTGGCGCTCGAGGTACGACGCCAGCGCGCGCGAGACGATGGCACCGGCGTCGGCGTCCGAGCGCGCGTACTCGACGCGCCACGCGCGCGCCGGGACACGCGCGTCTCCTCGCGTCTCGTCCTCCTCCTCCTCCGCGATTTCTAAATCGCCATCCTCCGACATGGACATCGACGCGCGCCGCGAGTCGTCGTCCTCGGCGTCCGCGGACCACCCGCCGGGGGTCTCGGCCATCTGGAAAAACTTCGCCGCGGCGGCGGCGCCCACCTCGGCGGCGGAGCGCCGAACCTTGCCGTTGGCGCCGAGCGCGCCGGGTGCCACGAGCACGAGCAGCGACGGAAGATCCGGAGCTCCGGGCGTGTGCAGCACGAACACGCCCTTGTCCCTGGTGCCGACGCGGTACAGCGCCACGTGGCGCGTCGCCCCGGGCGGCGCTCTCTGCGTCTCCCCCGTCGCCGAGTCGCTCGGCGGCGCCAGCGGCAGGTACCCAAACTCGGCGACGGCGCGCGAGTCCAGGGTCCGCGCGTCGTACTCGCCGTCGGCGCCCGGGAGCGCGTGCCCGCCGTCCTGCCTCGCCCGGAGCCGGGTCTCCTCGTTCATCAGCGCGACGCACCCCAGCTTCTGGATCGCCGACTCCACGAGCGGGACGTGTCGCTCGAAGACCCCCACCACGTTGGGGTCGGCGAGCAAATCAGCAGCCTCCAGCCCGGAGACGAAGTCGCGCTCGTCCATGCTCACCTCGTACACGTGCGCGGCGCGCGCGCCGCGCGGGAGCGTCGCCGCGACACGGCGCTTGCCCCCCGCGCCGAGGTCGCCCTCGCGGTCCGGCGCGCGCGTCGCCACCGCGAGCGTGCGGCGCGCGCGGAGCGTCACGCGGTGCATGGAGCCCTCCGCCAGGATCCAGGCGGCGAAACGGCCGGGCTCGGCGGCGCCGTCGGAGCCCGCCTCGGGCTCGAGCGCGATCACCTGCCACGCGCTCCGCGCCAGAACCTTCTCGCGGCTCTCCGCGAACGCGCCCAGCCCTCCCGGGCCGAGCACGCGCGGGCGCGTCGCGCGGCCGGCGCCCGGCGTCGCGCCCGACGCGCGCGCCAGCGACTCAGCCTCCTCCGCGCGCTTGCGCTTGCGCTTCGTCTTGATGACGTCCCACCTCGCCTTCTGGAACGAAAGCCACGCGCCGTAGTCCTCCTTCTTGTCGGGCTCCGCCCCGAGTGTCTCCAGCCGCCGCTTCGCCAGCGCCACCGCGTCCGGCGCGCCGCGGTAGCTCGCGAGCGCGGGTGAGGGGCCCGAGCCGGGCGCGCGCGCGCCGGCGCCGGCGCGCGCGCCCGTCTCGGGCGTAGTCGGCACCGCGCCGCCGCCCGTCGGCGCCCCCGGGGCCCCCGGGGCCCGGTCCTCGGCTTCGTTGGCGAAGAAGCGGCGCACGCGCGGCCGCCCCGCCGTCCCGGGCGTGCGACCGATGAGGCTCCCGCCGTGCGCGTCCTCCATGTCCGGCGCGAGCGCGGCGTCGCGCGGCGGCTTGCCGGGCGTGACGTGCTGCTCGCCGTCGTCTCCTCTCGGCGGCGCGGCGTTGGCGTCAGCCTCCGCCAGCGCGTGCTTGGCGAACAAATCCTTGAGCTTCTTCTGCTTGAAGGTGTCGTCCTTGTCCCGGACCATCTTGTGCAGCCAGTCCGGGTGCGCCACCCGGGGGCAGGGGTTCGCGACGTGCTGCAGCGCCGCCGGGATGGAGATGATCTTCTGCACCGCCGAGCTCAGGCGCGTGGTGTAGTAGTCCCAGTCCACGAGCGTCCGCATGTCCGGCGTCTCCTCGGGGTCGCCCGCCGGCGCCTCCTTGGTCCACTCCTTGAGGAAGGCGCGCGCCACCGCGGGCTCCGCCTGGAAGATGGTCACCGGGACGGCGCGCGCCGACGTCGGCGCACCCGCGGGCTTGGAAGTGATGATGTACTGCGCCTTCAGGCCCTTGTCCTGCATCACGTCCCCGCCGATGAACGCGCCGAGCCGACGCGCGCAGGTGGTGGCGCAGCTCTTGCGGTCGCCGTACTCCTCCAGCGACTTGGACATCGTCGTCGCCTCGGAGATGTACTCCACGAGATCCTCATCCGTGAGGTCGCGCCCTTTCGTCTCCAGCATGTCGAGCCACTTGTTCGCGACGGCGCCCACGGACGCGTACACTCCCTCCAGCGTATCCCCCGCTAAAAACTTCTCGAACACCTCCGTCTGGAACATCTTAATGAGCTTGAGCTCGCCTCTGCGTTTCACCTCGAAGCCCTTGAGCTCCTCTAAAGAGCCGTCGAAGTTGAAGACGGCGTAGCGCTTCTTGATGAGCTTGCCCTCCTCCTTGGACGCGGGCAGGATCATCGCCTTGTACGGCCCGTCCACCTCAAACTCGATGCTCATTTCGCTCTTAGTGGTGTACCCGCCGTCTTTCTCGTCGCTCTTCACCTGGTACTGGTCGTTCGTGCACATCACCGCGGTGAGCCGGTTCAGAATCGAGCACGGGTAGGAAATCTTCAGGCTCTTCTTAAACCCCGACTCAGTCGTCGGCGTCAGGGAAAACTCCTCGGGGAAAGAGCCGGGCAGACAACACCAGATTCCGTCCGTGTCCAGCTCCAGGGGCTTCCCGATGTCGTCCACCAGCTTCTTGGCCATCTGGATGATCTTCGCGCCGGTGTACGTCACGACGCCCGCCATCTCCATCGAGTACCAGCGCGCGCCCTTGCGCATGACGTACCCGTAGAACGAGTTCAAGATGCACTTGTGCGCGAGCTGCAGCGAGTCGAAGAGCGTGACCATGTCGTTGGCTTCCTGGATCGCGATCGGGTTCCCCAGCGCCTTGGCCTCGTCCAGCTTGCCCTTCCACTCCTTGTTCTTGCCCTTGTACACGTACCGGCGGTCGCGGAAACCCAAAACCGTGTCCACGTAGAAGCCGTTCTCGCGCTGGCACACGCCCGCCACGCGCTCCTGCGTCACAGGCTTATCCAGGACGCGCTTGTACACCTTCTGCGAGTACATCTTGAGCCGCGCCTTCTTCGCCGCCGCCTGCTCCTCGTGGCTCAGGTCCGCCCAGTACCGGGGGCCGTCCCCCCCGAACCCGTCCGCGCGCGGCGGGAACTTCTCCGCCTCGAGCTGCGCCTTGATGGCGGAGTAGTCCGACGACGTGGCAGCGTAGTGCTCGCCGCGCCAGAGCCACTCCATCTCGCGCAGGCACGTCTTCCCCGGGCGGTTGTAGTCGCACGCCGCGCAGGTGTCCTCAGTGACCATCGCGGGAGGCTGCAGCCGGTTGGTCAGGATGATGTTCGGGTACATCGCGGCGACGTCCAGGTGGTAAATCAGAGGCGTCGCCGACTGGTTGGGGTCGTCGCGGAGCGCCTCCAGCTTCGCGACGATAGCCGCGCGCGTCTCGGCGTAGTTGGCGCAGTCGCCCGGGACCATGCCCTTGCCCTCCGTGCGCAGCGCGTACGCCAGGTCGTCGTCCAGCGAGTCCAGCAGTTTCTGATACCCCTTGGGGTTCAGGCGGAACTTAGTGGGGATGTCCGCGCGGAACACGCCGGCTTCGAGGCACTCCACGTGCCCGCCGATGTACGTCTCGCTCTCCAGCAGGTGCCCTTTGTAGTGCTTCTCGCCCGCCGACTGCGTCTTGTTCGGGCACACGATGTTCCCCTGGTACGCCTGCACCATCAGCAGCGCCTCGCAGAGCGTCCCCGAGCCCTTGCGCAGCACCTCGTCGGGGGACATGGGGATGATGGTCGCGAGCGAGAAGATGAACGGGTGCACGTACTTCATGTACAGGTAGTACGTGGACACGGCGTCGGACACCGAGTACGCCGCCATCGTCTGCGGCTGCGTCTGCGCAAAGGGGAGCATGTCCTCGGGGTCCACCTCCACCGGGTTGTACTTGAGCTTCGCCTTGGTCACCGCCTTCAGGCCGTGCGACCCCGCGGGCAGGTACGAGTCGCGCTTCACCCACGCGAACGCGTCCAGGTGCAGCGCGGAGCGCGAGCGGCACTCGCCCGTCTTGCGGTCGCACCGGAACCCGAGCTCGTCGTACAGGCTCATGCCTTGCTTCTCCGCGCGCGTCTCCACGAACGGCCAGTCGAAGAAGTCGCCGTTGTACGTGACGTAGACGCACGGCTGCGTTTCGCGCATGTGGTCGAACCACCGGCGTAACAGCGCGGCTTCGTCGGGTTCGTTCCACACGATGAACGGCCCGGGGTACTCGGGCTTGGGCGAGTACTCGAAGTCGTCCACGTCCGCGCCAACCACCTCGCGGTTGATGATCAGGTACCCCTGCCCGTCCAGCATGTACGAGATCATGAACACCTGGTCGAACTCGGCGTCCGGGAACTTCAGCGGCAGCTTCGTAGTCTCGATGTCGAACGCGCACACGCGCACTTCGCCGCGCGCGAGCAGATCCGCGCGGTGCCGCAGCGACACGTCCCCGGCGCTCGCGCGCACGTCGTACCACCACCCGCACCGCGCGTCCGTGTCGATGAGCCAGCGCATGTGGTACGGCACGTCGTACTCGCGGATGTCCACGATGGCGTCCGCGTAGTTGGCCACCGCGCGCTTGCCTCTCGACGGCGCGCGGCCGTCGCCGCCGCGCTCCGTCTCGCGGTGGTGCGCGCGGCCGGGCGCGCCGCCGCGCTCGAGCTCCATCGCGTGCAACGCCTCGTACGCCTCGGCGGCTTCGTTCTTCTGCGCGTTCCGCCGCACCGTCGGCAGCACTTCGCGGCGCACGTCCATCAGGTCCTGCACGGTGGCGAACGTGACTTTCAAGTACCGCTGCTTCAAACCGGAAAGGTGGTTCTTCAAGTCCAGGTCCTCCTTGTCCACCATCTCGACGTCGTGGATCTTCCCCTCGTACCGCCGGCGGAGAAACGCCTCGACGTCGTGCTCGCACTCCGGCTTCGTCGCCAGGAGGAAGTACGGCGCGTACCGCACCTGCGCCTTGAACGTCTGCCCGTCCTGCTGCATGAAATAGCAGTTCACCGCGCTGAACTCCTTTCCCGTCTCGGGGTCTTGCACGGTGGTCTGCGATTGACCGCGAACGACGACGAGACGCGCGGAGCGGCGGATCGCGGGATCGCGTCGGTTTTCGTTTGCGGGTCGTCGTTTCGCGTTTCGCGGGATTCGGAAGAAAGAACCGCGGCGAGCGCGTGCCGAGCGCGTTTCGGGACGCGAGGGAAGCGGGAGGGGGTGCGAGGTGAGCGGGGAGGACGAGCGGAGCGATGCGTGGAGGACACGGCGACTCGAGTCGTGCGTCTCGAAGCCGAACGCGGCAGCCCGCGACTCGCCGTTCGGGGGTCGCCCCGCTCGGCGTCCGGCGGCGGGTCGAACCGCGCGCCTTCGCCGAGAAATTCAAAAACGCGAAAAACAAGATCTGCGTCCCGCGCGTCCCGCTTCCGGTCGGGGCGCGGGTCGGTCGACGGCGGGCGCGATCGCGCGTCGCGAGCGCGCGCGCGCGCGAGAAATACGGTTTCAGGCGTGACCGCCACGCGGGAGTATCGTTCGTCGGGATATCCATCGAGGGGGTGGTACGTACCGCCGCGACGTTCATGAGCCAGCCCAGCCTCTCGTCGCCCTCGGTGAAGTTGGCATACCCGAGAGTCGCCTCGTGCGCATCCTCCTCGAGCGCCATCTGAAGTCGGCTCTTCTGGTTCTTCCAGTCGCCGTCGCCGCCTCCGTTACCGCGCCGCTGCGCATGCCCCTTACCGCGGCCGGCCTCGCCGTACATGTTCCCCTTGGAGCGCCCGCCGGTGTTCCCGCTGAACGCGGGCTGGCCGCCCGGGGCACCCATGGCGCGCGTTCGCGAGATCGAGGGGAAAGCCGAAACCGAGTTCGTTCGCCCACCCGAGGCCCGCGCGCCGAGGAACCCCCGCCGCTCGCCGTGCGCTCGCTCGCCTCGACTCTAAGCGCGCCTCTCGCGCAACACACGTGCCGTGCAAGCGCGGCGCGTTGTGGCGCGCGGACCGCAGAGCGCGCTCGAAACTCGACGCGGAAGAAGTGCCAACTTTTTTTCGATTTTGAATCGTGCTCACAAATTCGAGACTGTCCGCGCTCGCGAGGGTGGTCACGATCCCGAGACCTCGTGAAAAAAAAAAACCATCCTACGGCCTACGGCGATTGTCGTCGTCGCCCGCGGCTGGCGAGTATCTCCATGGCCACCTCCTGGAAGTCGAAGACGCACCCGTCCCTGGGCGCGCTGTTCCACAGCACCGCCCCCCCGAACCCCGCGCTCGCCGCGCCGTCCACGTCGTTCACGGCGCTGTCCCCCACGTGCAGGACGCCCGACGCGTCGAGGCGCGCGCGCGTCTTTGCGCGCAGCCGCTCCAGCGCGACGTCGAAGATTTTCGAATCGGGTTTGTCCGCCAGAACCTCCGCGGAGCACACCACGGCGTCCAGCGCGCTTTCGTCGAAGCCGCACGCGCGCAGCAGCGCCGGGAGTCGTAAGTCCCAGTTGGAGACCACAGCGACGGCGACGCCGTCGGCGCGAAGCGCGCGGAGGGACTCGACCGCGCCGGGCGCGACGTGCCACGACTCGGGGTTTTCGTAGTGCGCGTACAGAGCGTCCAACGCATCCTCCACGAGTCGGTCGTCCAGAGGGGGCAGCCCGGTTCGCGCGAGGTCGCCCTGCAGCGCGTCGCGCACCAGCGGGCGCCAAAAACCCTTGCCGTCGCCGACGTAGCGCACACCGGGCGGGTTCGTCGCCGGAATCGGCGCCGCGAACCCGGCGCGGATCGCGCGCAGCACCGACGCTTCGTCCGCGCGCGACGCGTCCAGGCCGAACGAACGCGCCAGCCGGACGTACGTCTCGACGACACGCGCCTTCGGGGTGAGCAGGCAGCCGCCGACGTCCACCGTGAGCGCCTGCCAGCCCCCCGCGGGCGCGCGCGGGAGCGCGGGCGGGCGCACGGAGCGATCGCGCGCGTTCAGGGGATATAATTGATTCCCGACATTCGAGAATGACGTTTCGTCTTCGTTCGCGTTGTTCGCGTCGTTCGATCCGTCCAAACGCGCCGTCTCCCTCGCCGACGCCATCGCGGCGTCGACGAGCGCGAAGTGCGTCCGCGCGTCCCGGGACGAGATGAGGCCGGCGCGGTTGAGCGCCAGCGCGCCGTCGCCGTAGTCGTACAGGCGCCCGGCGGCGTCCGTGACGCAGCCGCCGCGCGCGCGGAGGAGCGCCTCGCCGGCGCACGAGTCCCACTTCTTCGTGCCCGCGCGCAGGAGCATGGCGCAGTCGGCTTTGCCCTCGAGCAGCGTCAGGAAGTGGAACCCCGTGGCGCTCACGCGGAACCGCGCGTCGAGGTCCAGGCGTTCGATCGCGCGCTCCACGCGCACATCCCGCGTCGCGCGGTTCACCGCGCACACCATCCTCCCGCCGCCGTCGCCGACCGCGGAGGAACCGCGGCGGCGGTTTGATTTTCCCGACGCGTCCGGTTCGAGACCCATCACGCCGAGCCCGCGCCCGCCCCACGCGACGCGGCCGGCGGAGGCGGTCGGAGGCGGAGACTCGCCGTCCGCGCCGGCCTCGTCCGATGATGGCGATGATGGCGACGAAAAAAACGGCTGGCCGATGATGCCCACCACCGGCGAGCCGTCCACGGCGACGCCCATCAGACACGTCACGCACTCGCGCGCGCCGGCGGCGAACTCGTTGGTGCCGTCCAGCGGGTCGACGAAAACCGTCACCCGCGACGCGTCCACCGGCTCCAGTAAGTGCGGAGGCCAGTCCAAAGGCTGCTCTGCGCTTTTGTTTTCGGGGGTAACGACTGAAGACGCTTCGGTGACGCCCGCGAGCGCTCGGCGCGCCTCCGCGGTGACCGGCGCGACGGCGTTCGGCGCGGCGGGAAACGGCGCGATGGTCGCCGCGACGTCGCCGGGCAAATCGGCGAAGTCGTCCGATTCCGGGATCGGCGCCTCCGGGTTTTCGTACGACTCCTCCGCGACGACACGAAGCTCGGGACAAAAAGCCCCGAGCGCGCGTAACACGTGTGCCTCGACGCGCCGATCAGCCTCCGTCTGCGCGTCTACGTTTGGGTCGTATTCGTACGACGCGCCCGCGTTTTGTCTGTTTTGTCGGTCCGCGTCTCGGTCGTTTTTGTTTAACAACCCGAGGTCGCCCTTGTCCACCACCCCGCGGATGATCCTCCGGCCCTCTGCGTTCAGATCCAGAAGCAACGCGGTGAGGTACGGGATGCTCACGGTCACGCCCGTGGGCGCCCCGAGACCGGCGCGCGACGCCACCCCGGACGTCGCGGTCCCGGATCCCGACGACGTCGCGGTGAGGTCGTAGCCGCGGATGTCATCGCTGAAGCTGGTGCTCGCGGAAACCGCCGGCGCGGTGCGGAACCGACGCGGTTTGCCGTCCGCGCGCGCGGGTCTGCAGCGGCG